>Ga0326597_10000339_pt1 | contig 86874 bp, 81 predicted proteins | sample RVTome_12_FD_203789 | JGI IMG/M metagenome (GOLD analysis project Ga0326597, IMG submission 203789) | Soil microbial communities from uranium-contaminated site in the Upper Colorado River Basin, Wyoming, United States - RVT100D185 | ecosystem: Environmental > Terrestrial > Soil > Contaminated >...
CTGCGATAGAACGTCTATATTGTTGACTATCGGGCGAGGGAAACGGACGACAGTCCAAAGGGCCCGGACGACGCACGGAAAGGAAGGCGGTGCGTCAGGAACTGAGCAGAGGGGTGCCAGAACAATGTCCACTCGCGAATTCGAAGGAGCGAGCGCCTTCAGCCGCATAAGCGCGTTGCTGCTGGTGCTGGGGCTGGCAATGTCCAACTCAGCCCTGTTCTACTTCGTCATCTGGGACATGCTGTCGCCGTCGCAGCCGTACACTGCGATCCTGTTCTTCGTCAGCGGCGGCGCCCACTTGGTCTACTTCTTCCTGCCCTGGTTCGCGCGCTCGATGCTGGGGCCGCTGTTCAACCAGAACATGGACGACGTGCGCCGCTTTGACGGGCGCGCCGCCAGCCTGTCCCCGGAGCACGACAATACTTTCGTTACCCTTTGCACCATCTTCGGCATCGGTTTGTGCGTGGCGACGTTGGGTCTGTTGAGTCTGCAGCTCGACTTCGGCGAGAAGCAGGCGGAGAATCTGGCGCTTATCACCAAGGAGAATTGCGTGCAGATCGGCGGTCAGCCCGAATACGACAACGGCAAGCTGATTTGCTTCATGCCAAAAGGTGAAATCGGGGCCGGCGGGACGCGCCCGATCGACGCTGACGCGAACCGCATCTGAGCAGGGTCGGGCGCTAAGCGCACCAGACGGAAGGGCAAAACGCCGTCCTCTTGGGGAAAAATCTAGCCCCCGCCGCAGTTTCGCGTCATTATGAACGCCGCATCCCTTGTGCTGGAATTACGGCCAGACACAAAATAAGGGAGACTACCGGCCGATGTTTGATTTCGGAGGCAAACAAGCGCGCGCGCGATCGCTGCTGGCCCAGTACAGCGCCCAGCTCGGCACCTTGGTCGACCGGCGGCATCGCGAGGCGGCCCTGCTGGCGGCCAAGCAGGAGGCCGAGCGGCTGGCCACCGAGGCCCGCACGGCGGCCGAAGAAAGCCAGGCCGCCAACGTTGCCCTGAAGCACGAGGTCGACGAGCGTCTGAAGACCTTGGCGCATCTCGAGTACATCGCCAACCACGACACGCTGACCGATCTGCCGAACCGCAATCTGTTCAACAACCGGCTGAACCAGATGCTCGACATGGCGAAGCGGACCAAGCAGTCCGTGGCGCTGATGTTCCTCGATCTGGACCACTTCAAGAGCGTCAACGACAGCCTGGGGCATGCCGTCGGCGACGACTTGCTGCAGGCGGTTGCCAAGCGGCTGGTAGCGTGCGTGCGTTCGCAGGACACCGTGGCCCGGCTTGGCGGCGACGAGTTCGCGCTGATCCAGGTCGGCCTGAACCTTCCGGCCGACGCCTACGTGCAGGCGAACCGGATCCTCTCGGCCCTGGGCGAGCCCTTCGAGATCGGCTCGCACAAACTATTCAGCGGCGGCTCGATCGGCATCACCGTTTATCCCGGCGACGCCCAGGATGCCGAGCAGCTGCAGAAGAACGCCGACCTCGCGATGTACCAGGCGAAAGAGGAGCAGCGTAATACCTTCCGCTTCTTCGACGCCGAGCTGAACGCTTCAGTACAGCGCCGGCTGTTTCTCGAACAGGAGCTGAGGTCGGCCCTGAACAGCGGTCAGCTGATGGTCCACTACCAGCCCAAGATCCAGATGCGCGACCGGAAAGTCGCGGGAGCCGAGGCGCTGATCCGTTGGCGCCATCCCGACCAGGGCATGATCTCGCCAGCCGAATTCATTCCCGTGGCCGAGCGCACCGGCACGATCAGCCAGATCGGTGAATGGACCATGTATGAGGCTTGTCGACAGTTCCGTGACTGGCAAGCCAAGGGGCATCCGAAGATGATCGTCGCCATCAACCTTTCGCCGGTGCAGTTCAAGGACCGCAACATCCCGGCCATGGTGCGCGAGATCCTCGAGGACACCAAGCTCGACCCCAGCTGCCTCGAGCTCGAGATCACCGAGACGGCGGTGATGCGCGACATCGCCAACGCCATCGAGGTCCTGAAGGAGCTGCATGACGTCGGGGTCAGCCTGTCCATCGACGACTTCGGCACCGGCTACTCGTCGCTCAGCTACCTGCGCCAGCTGCCGGTCAACCGGATCAAGATCGACCGCTCCTTCGTCAGCGAGCTGGATCAGTACGATGCCGCCGCCGCGATCGCCCGCGCCGTGGTCATGCTTGGCAAGAGCCTGAATCTGGCGGTGGTCGCGGAAGGCATCGAGAATCAGGAACAGCTCGACTACCTGCGGGATCTGGACTGCGACGAGGCACAGGGGCACTTCTACAGTCAGCCGCTGTCACCGAAGGACTTCGATCGCTTCGTGCGCGAGTGGGACAGCGACAGCGCCCCGTAAGGAGCGCCGGCAGCCGAGCGCGGCGTCAGCGGCGCTGGCGGCGCCAGCGCTCGACGATCAGCTGCAACGCATCCTCGCCGGTATCGTCGCTGACCCAGTTGGACGAGAACTCGGCGGTGGCGCTCTTCGGCAGGCGTTCCGGGGGAAGCTCGTTGAACCGCAGCCGCATCGGCACCGAGACGGCCTCGCCGACGGCTACGGCCTCGGCATTACCGAGTGACGGCAGCGTGTCCAGGAGCCCGCCTCCAGCATCCGACATTGCCGCTCGAACGATCTCCTGGTCGCGCTGGTTGGTCATCCGGAGCGCGAAGATGCTGTTGCACTGCGAGAGCACACTGGTCGCCAGCTCGCCCGGCCGCTGGCTGACAAGGCCCAGCGAGACACCGTATTTACGGCCCTCCTTGGCGATCCGGGAGAGCGCCCGCCGGGTCGGCTCGAAGGCTTCGGACTCGTTACTGGTGGCGTAGCGGTGCGCTTCCTCGCAGACCAGCAGGATCGGCGTCTTCTGGTCGCTCCACATGGCGAAGTCGAAGGTCATGCGGCAAAGCACCGAGACGACGACGTTCAGGATCTCCGACGGAACGCCCGACAAGTTGAGGATCGAGAGCGGCTTGCCTTTGACGGGTATACGGAAAATCCGCGACAGAATGGTCGCCAGATTATCACGGACCACGACGCTGCTCGGGAACATGAAAGCGTAGCGCCGGTCGCCCTGCAGCGCGTTCAGGCGGTTCTTGATCCGTTGGTAGGGGGCGATGTCGGCGCGATTCTCAAGGCGGCCCAGCATCTCGTCGATGGCGCGAGTAACATCGCCCATCTTGTATGGCACGGGCGTATCGACGGTAATGGCGTGGCCGGCCTCCTTTTCGCCCAGCATAGAAATCTTGCAGCGCTGGACCAGTTCGCGCAGCAGGGTCGTCTCCTGTACCAGCTCGTCGCCTTCGGACCCGAATACCACTTCGACCAGCTCTTCGAAGTTGAAAAGCCAGTAAGGCAGCTGCAGGTCGTTCGGCTCGATATTCTCCGCCAACTCGCGGAACGAGTGGGCGTATTCGCCGTGCGGGTCGAGCAGAACGATATGGGCGTTCGCGTGGTGTTCGATGATGCCGTGCAGAATCAGCGCCACGGCACAGGATTTGCCGGATCCGGTGGTGCCGAGGACGGCGAAATGCTTGCCCAAGAGGTTGTCGAGAACAACGAAGACTGGCAGCGAGTTGTCCTGGTGGACGCGGCCGATCTCGATCGCGAGATCGTCGGGGCGGGCGTAGATCAGGCTGATATCGTCCGGGGTCGTCGCGTAGACCCGGTCGCCGAGAGTGGGTGAAGCCGAGACGCCGCGACGAAAGCGTCTGGCGTTGCCGTTGGTCAGCAACGGCACCTCGCCGACCAGCTCCATCTCGGCGACGCGCATCTCGTCGGTCCCGCCGTCATGGTCGGGGATCGGTATGCTCAGTCCATTGACCATTCCGAAGACGGTCGCTTCGCGCGTCTGCATCTTGACCAGGGAGCCGATCTGCAGCGGCGTGACGCCGTTCGCCGAGTCGACGTTGATCATGCCGATGACCTGCGAGCCGGTCAGGGAGACCACGCGGCCGATGTCCAGGTTGACCACCGCTTGCTCGCTCATGGCGAAAACTTCTCGCCCTTGACTCGCATAATCCGACGTCCCCGCATCGGCTCAATCACCAAGCCTTGGCAGGCCTCCGGCGAAGAGCCGTGTCATCCGACGATGTCTACGTAAATTCCCGCCGAATCGGCATTTTACACAATTTGCAGATTATGTGGAGTGTGCGCTTCGTATGACAAGTAACGGCGGTCACGCGCTGACGGCCGGCGCCGCCAAAGCGGTGGCGCGTTCGGCCAGCAGCGCGCGGTCGATCTTGTTGGTGCTGGCAAGCGGCAGGTCGTCGACGAACCAGATCTCGCGCGGGTGCTGATAGGCCGGTCCGCCCGCGATGGCGTGCTGCTTCAGCGCTTCGATGTCGAGGGTCGAGCCGTTGACGCGGACCACGAAGGCGACCGGCTTGTGGCCGCGGACCTCGTCAGCGAGCGGGACGACGCAGGCCTGCGCGACCTCGGGGTGGCTCTCCAGCAGCCGCTCGACGGCCAGCGGAAAGACGTTCTCGCCGTTGCAGACGAACATGTCGTCGACCCGGCCGACAAAAAAGTGGAAGCCGTTCTCGTCACGCCGGAACAGATCGCCGGTGCGGTAGTAGCCGTCGGCGGTGGTCGCCTCCGCGGTCCGCTCGGGCAGATTGTGATAGCCCGGCATGTTGGCCGGGCAACGCACTTCGAGCTCTCCCTGTTCGGCATTCGCGTCGCCGCCGGCGACCAAGCGCAACTGCACCTCGGCGAGCGGATAGCCGATCGAGAGGTCCGGCGTCGGCAGCCCGTCGGGGTGCGGGCCGAAGTTGCAGGGACCGGCCTCGGTCGTGCCGTAGCCGTAAGCGATACGGGCGCCGGGAAAGGTTTGGCGGATGGCGTCGAACAGGGCTTGCGTCGCCGGGGCCGAGCCCATGGTCACGACCTCGACCGAAGTCAAGTCGGCTGCTGCCAGCTGCTCGCGCTGCCGCACCACCAGGGCCATCATGGTCGGCACCGAGGTCAGCCAGGTGCAGCCGAAGCGTTCGATCGACTCGATGTAACGGCTGGCGCTGAACTGCGGCAGGATCACTTCGCTGGCGTGACCGGCCAGCGCGAACTTGCTGATCGCCAGCGCGTTCATGTGGTAGAGCGGCGCCGCCGCCAGGAAACGATGTCGGGCGACGTCGCTGTTGGCGCGCTGGCGCACCTCGATGGCCCAGAGGTGTCCCCGGTGCGTCAGCGGCACCCCCTTGGGCCGGCCGGTCGAGCCCGAGGTGTAGAGGAACATGGCGATCTCGTCGTCGGCCGGGTGCACGGCCTCAAAGGCGCCGAAGTCGAGGAAGCTTTGGAATTCGGACCCCAGGCCGATCGTCGGCAGGCCTGGCGGGCAGGCGACGCGGCGGCCCTCGTCGACGAAGGCCAGGCTGACGCCGGCATCCTCGAGGATGTAGGCGATGGTCGCGGCCGGGAGTTTCCAGTTGATCGGCACCGAGGTGAGACCGGCGCGCATGGTGCCGAAATAGGCGATCAGATAATCAGCGCTGTTGTGCGCCAGGATGGCGACGCGCTCGCCGCGTCGGTGGCCGCGGGCGAGCAGGGCGCGGGCGACGGCATTGGCCCGGGCGTCGACCTCGCCATGGCTGATCCGGCGCGGCCGCGCCCCCGCGCCGGCGTCAATGATCGCCGGCGCCTCGGGGTCGCGGCTGCGGTCGACGAGATCGCCCAGGTTGCCGGTCGCCGAGACGGCCATCGCTCACGCCTCTCCCTCTGGTTGCCGCGGGGCTATTGTTAGAGGCGCCCGCCGGTCCTGTCCACGGACCCGCGCTTGCGGGCACGGAAGGCGATGGTCTTTAATCGCCCGCGCTCACCATTGCGCCCGGCCGAAAGGGAGAAACGCATGCGCGCCGCCGTCCTCCGTGAACACGGCAGCACGGACAAGCTGTCCTACGAAGCCGACTACCGGGCGCCGCAGGTGGCCGAGGGCCACGTCGTGCTCAAGGTAAAAGCGGCCTCGCTCAACTATCACGACGTCTTCACCTGCCGTGGCATGCCGGGCATCAAGGTGCCGCTGCCGGTGATTCCCGGACTCGACCTCGCCGGCGAGATCGTCGAACTCGGCGCCGGGGTCGCAGGTTGGTCGGTCGGCGAACGCGTGCTGGTCAACCCGCTGCATCCCGAGCGCGGCCTGATGGGCGAGATGCTGGATGGCGGCCTCGCCGAGTATTGCCTGGCCTCGGCCGAGCAGCTGATTCGCATCCCCGAGGGCGTCAGCTACGAGCAGGCGGCGGCGCTGCCCGTCGCCTATGGCACCGCGCACCGGATGATGTTGACCAACGGCCACGTCAAGGCCGGCGAGAAGGTGCTGGTGCTGGGCGCCGGCGGCGGCGTCGGCACCTGCTGCGTCATGCTGGCCAAGATGCTGGGGGCCGAGGTCATCGTCGCGGCTTCCAGCGACAAAAAGCTGGAGCGCCTGCGCGCGCTGGGCGCCGACCTCGGCATCGACTACGGCAAGAGCGCCTTCGAGAAGGAGATCTGGCAGCGCTACGGCAAGCCGCACCGGCGCGGCTATGACGGCGGCGTCGACGTGGTCGTCAACTTCACCGGAGGCGAGACCTGGGTGCCGTCGCTGAAGGCATTGAAGCGGGGCGGACGCCTGCTGACCTGCGGCGCCACCGCCGGCTTCGATCCGAAAACCGACATCCGCTACATCTGGACCTTCGAGCTGAAGGTCCTGGGCTCGAACAGCTGGACCATGGACGACCTCGCGGCCCTGTTGGGCTACATCCGGGAGGGCCGGATGGCCCCGGTCATCGACCACACACTGCCACTCGAGGAGGCGCGGGCCGGCGTCAAGCTGCTGGAGCAGCGCCAGGTCTTCGGCAAGGTGGTGATCCGGCCATGAGCCGGCCGCCGCTCACCGCCGGCGAGATCCAGGCGCTGCTGGATGCCTCGCCCTTCATCGCCTTCATGCAGGTGAAGGTGCTCTCGGTCGACGCCGAGGCGCGGGCCGTGACCATGACCATGCCGCTCAGGCCCGAGTTCGAGCGGCGCGCCGGCACCGGGCAGTTTCACGGCGGGCCGATCGCGGCATTGATCGACACCGTCGGCGACTACGCGCTGTCGATCGCGCTCGGCGGCGGCGTGCCGACGATCAATTTCCGCACCGACTATCTGCGTCCGGCGATCGACACCGCGTTGACCGCCACCGCCAAGGTGCGCCGGGCCGGGCGCACCGTCGGCGTGGTCGACGTCGATGTGGTGGATGATGCGGGCCGACTGCTGGCGGTCGGCCGCGGCACCTACGCCATGCAGGTCGGCTGAAGGCTACTCCGCCGCCACCGGCGTCTTGGCCTGCGGATGGCCGAGGATGGCGGCGCGGCTGCCGCGCTGGTTCTCGTAGATCGAGCCTTCGTGGCGGGCCGGCGGCACCGGCATCCTGACCGGCGCCGGCACGATGCGCGGCACCACCGAGGGCGCGCCGGTCACCAGCATCTCGTTGAAGGCGTCCCAGGCCGGCGGGCCCATCAGCGGCCAGGCGTCGGCGGCGCGGAACTGCAACAGCAGCAGCCGGCGATGGCGGCCCGACAGGTTCGGGCGCGAGCCGTGCAGCAGGCGGACGTGATGGATCGAGATCGAACCCGCCTTGCCGGTCAGAGCCACCGCCTGACCGTAGACCGCGTCGGCCGCCGGATCGTTGACGGCGCCGGCGAAGTAGCCGTCCGAGTGATGGTCGTAGGTCGGCCCCCTGTGGCTGCCGGGCACTACCAGCAGCGGCCCGTTCTCCATATCGACATCGTCGAGCATGATGCCGACGGCGCAAAGGTCGTCGTTGGTATGCGGATAGAAGGCCCAGTCCTGGTGCCAGTCCACCGGGGCGCCGCCGCCCGCCGCCTTCAGGTTGAGCTTGCTGTTGTCGAAGCGGATATCGGGGCCGATCAGCGGCTTCAGCGCCTCGACGATGCCGGGATGGCGCACCACCTCGGCATAGGCGGGATGGAACTTGTGCGGGGTCTTCAGGCGCCGCACCATCGGGCGCTCTGCTGAGTGCGCGTCCTCCAGGTCGTACAACGCGGTGTGCGCCGTGACCGCGGCGGAGGCTTCGACCAGCGCGTCGGTGGTCTGACGCAGCCGCGCCACCTCGGCCGGGCTCAACACCTCGGGCACCACGATGTAGCCGTTGTCGCGATAGAACTGGATCTCGTCGCGCCCAAGCATGTCCGGTTTCCCGCAGTTTCACCGCAGGCCGGAACTTAGCGAGCCCACCGCCGCCGTCAAGGGCCGTCTGGTGCGGTACCGCGTTCTCGAAGGATCACGTAAAGACCGCTACCGACGATCAGGGCGCAGCCGGCAAGCGTGTTGAGGCTGGGCCAGTCGCCGAAGACGAGATAACCCAGCAGTGCGGCCCAGACCAGCTTGCTGTAGTTGAAAGGCGCCAGCAGCGAGGCCTGGGCCAGCTCGAAGCCCCTGATCAGGCAGAGGTGCGCAGCGGCGCCCAGGGCGCCGATGAAGAAGAAGGCGAGCCACTGCGGCGGCGTGGGCGTGGTCCAGAAGAATGGCACCAGGACGCTGGTCCAGAAGAAGCCCCCGGCGGCGGTGTAGAACAGCGTCGTCGCCGTGGCCTCGGTCCGCGCCAGCACCCGCGTGGCGATCTGATAGAGGGCGAAGGCGACCGCTCCGATCAGCGGCATGAAAGCGGCCCAATGGGCGATGCCGCCGCCCGGCCGGACGATGACGACGACGCCGGCGAGACCGAGCAGCACCGCAATCCAGCGGTGCGGGCCGACCCGCTCGCCCAGCAGCGGGACCGACAGCGCGACGATGAACAGGGGCGCGGTGAAGCCGATCACCGTGGCGTCGGCGATCGGCAGATAGGTCAGGCCGACGAACAGGGTCGTGATTGACGCCACCAGCAGGCCGGAACGCAGAACGTGCAGGCCGGGGCGGCGGGTCCGCAGCATCCGGCGGCGTTGCCGGCGCAAGAACACCACATAGCTGACGAGATAGAGGAAGATGCCGAGAAAATAGCCCCAGACCAGCTCGACCGCGTGCAGTTCGGCGGTCAGGTACTTGGCTACCGTGTCGACCACGGTGATGAAGCCGATCGAGGCCAGGAACAGCAGGATGCCGAGGCGCTGACCGCTCACCGTCCGCCTCCGGGACGAGGCGCGATTGCGGGCGGCGCGGCGGCGAAGAACAATGTACGCCGCGAAGGCATGGCGCAGCCAAGGTGAGGGACATCATGAAGATCGGCGTGCAGGTCTATCTCGGCGGCGATGCCGCGAACCCGGCCTTCCTGGCCGCCGTGGCCCGGGCGGCGGAAGAGCGCGGGTTCCATTCGCTGTGGCTGCCTGAACACGTGGTGATGCCGCCGACCTTCCGCTCACGCTATCCCTACGCGGCCGATGGGCGCTTTCCCTTCGACCCGGCGGCGTTGCCGTTCGAACCCTTCACCGGACTCGCCTTCGCCGCCGCCTTGACCAGCCGCATCCGGCTCGGCACAGGCGTCTGCATCCTGCCGCAGCGCCATCCGGTGTACACCGCCAAGCAGGCGGCCGATGTCGACGTGCTCTCCGGCGGGCGCCTTGACTTCGGCATCGGCGTCGGCTGGCTCGAAGAGGAGTTCGAGGCGCTGGCCCAGCCCTTTGCCCGGCGCGGCGGCCGCGCCCGCGACTATGTCGCGGTGATGCGCAGCCTGTGGTGCGACGAGGTGTCCGAGTATCAGGGCGAATTCTACACGCTGCCACCCTGCTACCAGAGCCCGAAGCCGGCACAGAAGCCGCACCCGCCGCTCTACTTCGGCGGCGAGAGCGAGCACGCCCTGCGCCGGGTGGCGGCGCTGGGCCAGGGCTGGTTCGCCGCCGGCCTCAGCCTCGAGGCGCTGCCGCCACGACTGGCCCGCCTGTCGGCGCTGCTGGCCGAGCATGGCCGCAGCCTCGATCAGGTCGAGGTCTTCTTCGGTCCGCCCGAGGGCAAGGCTGATTTGGCGATGGCCAAGCGTCTGCGTGAGGTCGGGGTTGAACAGGTGATCCTCGGCCTCGCTGGCCGCGACCCGCAGCGGCTGCTGCGCCGACTGGACGATTACGCCAACAATCTGGTCGCGCCGGCCGCCGGGCTCTGAATTCAACGGCGGGCCAGCGCCAGACCGATGCCGGCGCCGATCAGGAAGCCGCCGGTCAGGCGGTTCAGGAGCCTGGCCCGGGAGACCCCCCGGAACCATGTCCGCGCGCGCCCGCTGGCCACGGCGAAGCCGCTGTCCAGGGTCGCCGCAATGGCGACGAAGGTGAGGCTGAGGATGACCAGTTGCTGGACCAGGGGGCCGGCCGGATCGACGAACTGCGGGAAAAAGGCGGCATAGAACAGCAGCACCTTGGGGTTGGTTGCCGAGACCAGGAAGCCCTGGCCAAAGAGCCGCCGCCGTGACGCCCCGCGCGAAGGCGGTTGCGACGGGTCGGTGGGCGGGGCGCGCCAGGCGCGGATGCCGAGATAAACCAGGTAGGCGACGCCTGCCCAGCGCAGCCAGTTGAACCACTCGGCCAGGAACAGCATCAGCGAGGTCATGCCGATGCAGGTCAGGGTGAGTTGCAGCACCATGGCGCTGGAGGTGCCGGCGACGGTGAAAAGCGCGCGCCGGGCACCGTAGCTCAGGCTGTTGGCGACGATCAGCGCGATGTTCGGTCCCGGCAGCAGGATCAGCACCACCGTCGCCGCGACGAAGGCCAGGTAAAGTTCAGGATTCATCGCCGATCGGCCTTACCCGCGCCGGCGAAGCACTCGAGCCCGCCCTTGAACTCGGTCTGCGCGAAGACCTCGGGCAACACCTCGGTCAGCCAGTCGCGCGAAACCTCGATGCCGTTGGCCTTGAGGTAGACCTCGCCTTCCTCGGCGATCAGGGCCCAGTCCTCCTGCACCCGGTAGTGCTTGGAGATGTCGTGGTGCGGCTCGGCACCCAGCACCTCGACCAGCAGGTCGGTCCAGTTCACCACGTCGTAGTCGCCGCCGCGCGCGCCCGCCGCCAGCTGGCCGTGGCAGCCGTGGTAGAGCGTCACCAGGGTGTCGACGTCGCCCGCCGCCGCCCGGCGCACGGTCTCGGCGCGGCGGTCGGCCTTCAGCTCGGGCGAGCGATCGGCGCCCGAACCGCCGCAGGTATAGCCGGGCTCGCGCACGGTCGCGACCAGGGTCAGGCCGGGAATGGCGCTCAGCATCCGGGCCACCCGATCGCCGACTTCGGCCATGCCGTCATGCGCGTGCAGCACGATGCGCCGCTCAACTGGTCGCACGAAACCGGCGATCAGCTCGTCCGCCCGGTCGATCAGGTAGCGGGTGATGTGGTCGAACTCGAAGCTGGGCGCGCGGTAGCCCTCGAAAGTCTCGCCCAGGTGGATGACACAGGACGGGCACCAGCTCAACACCTGCTTGGGCTGGAAACCGGCGAAGCGGTCGAACGTGCCGTCGGTCACGCGCTCGGCCTGTGCCCACTCGCCCTCCCACTTGGAATGGATGATGCCGCAGCAGGCGCCGGGGCCGCCGACCACCTCGTAGTCGACCGCCAGCGCGTCCAGGATGGTCATGGCGTTGAACAGCAGGTGCGGCGTGCGGATCGGGTTGCAGCCGAGATAGAACACCACTTCGGCGGGGCGCGCGCGGGGGATGCGCAGCAGGCGGTTGAATTCCGCCGGGACCAGCTGCATCGCCGCCATCAGGCGGATCGAGCGCGCCATCTTGCGAAACAGCTCCGGCGTCGCCGTGCCCTGACGCGATTCGCGGGCGTTCGCCAGCATCAACAGGCGGCGCGGGTTGACGCCCTCGGGGCAGGCCGGGATGCAGTGGCCGCAGCCGTTGCACTTGTGACTCCAGCTCAACGCCGGCTCCCGCAGCGGCGCGTCATCCGCGAGCAGTTCGCGCAGGCCCCGCATCACCATCGGTCCGTCCTCCGGACCGACCTCGGTATAGGGTGTCACCGGGCAGGCCTCGACGCACTTGCCACAGGCGGTGCAGGCCTCGGCGATGGCAAGGCTCTCGCGGTCGAGATACTCGGCAAGCTGCGTCATGGCCGGCATTCTCCCGGGCGCCGGTAACCGCGTCAATGCCGCCCTCAGCCCTCGAAGATCGCGACCGCGCGGGTCCAACCGGCGGAGGCGCCGCGAATCTTCACCGGGAAGCAGGCGATGGTGTAGCCGTGGCCCGGCAGCGCCTGCAGGTTGTGCAGCTTCTCCAAGTGGCAGTAGCCGATGTCGCGCCCGGCCTTGTGGCCCTCCCAGATGATCGAGGCATCGCCACTCTCGGCGTAGCGCTCGGCGGTAAAGGTGAACGGCGCGTCCCACGACCAGGCATCGGTGCCGGTCAGCCGGACGCCGCGCTCCAGCAGGTACATGGTCGCCTCGTAGCCCATGCCGCAACCGGCGTCGACGTAATCGTCCGAGCCGTAAGCCTCGCCGGCGCGGGTGTTGACGACGACGATGTCCATTGGCCGGAGCTCGTGGCCGATGCGCGCGAGCTCGGACTCGACGTCTGCGGCGGTAACGACGTAACCGTCGTCGAAGCGGCGAAAGTCCAACTTGACGCCGGGCCGGAAGCACCAGTCGAGCGGCACCTCGTCGATGGTGATGGCGCGCTCGCCCCGGTTCATGGTCGAGGCGAAGTGGTAGGGTGCGTCCAGGTGCGTGCCGTTGTGGGTGATCAACTCGACCTTCTCCACCGCCCAGGCCTCGCCGTCGGGCAGCTCCTTGCCGGCCAGGCCGGGGAAGAAGGCGGTCATCTGGCCGACCGACATCTGGTGGTCGATATAGGTGATCTTCGGCGTGAACGGCTTGGGATCGGAGACGACGTCGTTCTCCAGCGGCATCGAGATGTCGACGAAGCGGCGGGCCATGGCATGCCTCATGCGCGAGGGCGGCTCGGGTCAGTATGACAGAGCCGGCGGGGGCGCTGAACCCGTGGCGTTCGGGGCGCCGCCTGATTATGGTGGGCGGCAATGAACGAAGGCCAGCAGATCACGCTTTCGGTCTGGCGCGGCGATGCCGGCGGCGGCCTGCGGGATTACCGCCTGCCCTGGCGCGCGGACCAGACCGTGCTCGACCTGGTCACCTACGTGCAGCGCCGCCTCGACCCCTCTCTCGCCTACCGCTTCGCCTGTCGCGTCGGCATGTGTGGCTCGTGCGCGATGACCGTCAACGGCCGGCCGCGCTGGACCTGCCGCACCCTGGTGCGCGACGCCCTGCGCGACGGCCGGCTGGAGCTGCGGCCGCTCGCCAATCTGCCGGTGATCCGCGACCTGGTCGCCGACCTGACGCCCTTCTTCGAGAAGTGGCAGCAGGCCAAGGGCCGCTTCCGCCCGCGCGACGCGAGAGCAGGCTTCGCCCGCCTGGCGCCGCAGGCGCCGGAGCGGCGCGAGATCGACGCCACCATCGAGTGCATCAACTGCGCCGTCTGCTACGCCGCCTGCGATGTCGTGGCGACGACGCCGGAATATCTCGGACCGGCGGCGCTGAACCGGGCCTGGAGCCTGATGCGCGACAGCCGCGACGGCGACGGCGACGCGCGGCTCAAGGCGATCGCCGCCTACGGCGGCTGTCATTCCTGCCACACCCGCCAGGCTTGCGCCGAGCTCTGCCCGAAGCAGCTGAACCCGACCGCCTCGATCGCCGGGCTGAAGCGGCTGGCGGCGGCGGCGGCACTCCGGGGCAAGCTCTGAGCGCGCGGGCCGAGACCTGGCTCTGGCTGGCCCACCGCCTCAGCGGCGCCGTGCTGGCGCTGCTGGTGACGGCGCACATCGCCACCATCATCTATGCGGTGCAGGGCGGCCTGACGGGAGCCGAAGTGCTGGGGCGGACCCGCGGCAGCGTCGTCTGGGGCGGCTTCTACGCGCTCTTCGTCCTGGCGGTCGCGGTGCACGGTGCGATCGGCGTGCGCGGCGTCGTCCGCGAGCTGACGCGTTGGCGCGACCGCAGCCTCGACGGGGCGGCCCTGCTGCTGGCGCTTGCCCTGCTGGGCCTGGGACTGCGCGCGGTCGCGGGGGTGGTGTCGTGACCGCCTGGCGCGAGCGCTCGGCCCAATACTGGGCCTCGGTGCTGCAGCGCCTGACCGGCGTGCTGTTGGCCCTGTTCCTGCCCGTGCACTTCTGGGTGCTGGGCTTAGCGCTCGAAAGCGAGGCACGGCTCGACGGCTTCCTCAGGTGGAGCGAGGCCCCCGTGGTCAAGCTCGCCGAGGCCGTCCTGGTGATCCTGCTGAGCCTGCACCTGGTCGGCGGGCTGCGGCTGCTGATGATCGAGTTCCTGGCTTGGCGCGCCTGGCAGGAGCGGCTGGTCGCCATCGGCGGCGGCCTGGCGCTGGCGGCCGGCCTGCTGTTCCTCTTCGAGGCCTTCTGAGCCGATGCGCGAAATCGCCGAGCACGAGACCGACATCCTGATCCTGGGCAGCGGCGGCGCCGGGCTGCTGGCGGCGCTGCACGCCCACGAGGCGGACCCGGGGCTGCGCATCACCATCGCCGTCAAGGGGTTGCTCGGCAAGTGCGGCTGCACCCGCATGGTGCAGGGCGGCTACAACGTCGCCCTCGACCCGAAGGATTCCATCGAGCGTCATTTCATGGACACGATCCGCGGCGGCTCGTGGCTGCCGGACCAGGAGCTCGCCTGGCGCCTGGTCGCCACCGCGCCCGAGCGGGTGCGCGAGCTGGAGAGCGCCTACGGCTGCTTCTTCGACCGCAACCCTGACGGCAGCGTGCACGGCAAGCCGTTCGCCGGTCAGACCTTCGACCGCACCATTCACAAGGGCGACCTGACCGGCATCGAGATCATCAACCGCCTGGCCGAGCAGGTCTGGGCCCGCGGCATCGAGCGGTTGGAGGAGCACCGGGCGATCGAGCTGATCCCCGCGGCCGATGGCGGCCGCATCGCCGGGGTGCTGCTGATCGACATGCGCACGGGCGACTACCGCTTCGTTCGCGCCGCGGCGGTGCTGCTGGCCACCGGCGGCGGGCCGACCATGTACCGCTACCACACGCCGTCGGGCGACAAGAGCTGCGATGGCATGGTCATGGCGCTGCGCGCCGGGCTTCGCCTGCGCGACGCGGAAATGGTGCAGTTCCACCCCACCGGCCTGCTGGCCGGGCCGGACACGCGGCTCACCGGCACGGTGCTGGAGGAGGGGTTGCGCGGCGCTGGCGGGCACCTGCTGAACGGCGCCGGCGAGCGCTTCATGCTGCGCCACGAGGGCGCGGAGCGGGCGACCCGCGACGTCGTCAGCCGCGCCATCTTCGAGGAGATGCGCCAGGGCCGGGCGACGCCGAACGGCGGCGTGCACATCGCCATGGGCCATCTGGGACCGGAAAAGGTGCGCGCCATGTTCAAGGGCATGGTCGAGCGCTGCGCCGATGTCGGCCACGATCTCGCCGCCGGCCTGGTCGAAGTGGTGCCGACGGCGCACTACCTGATGGGAGGTGTCGAGGTCAGCGTCGATTGCGAGACCGGGCTTGCCGGCCTCTACTGCGCGGGCGAGGACGCCGGCGGCGTGCATGGCAGCAACCGGCTCGGCGGCAACGGCGTCGCCAACTCCACCGTCTACGGCGGCATCGCCGGCGAGGTCATGGCCGTCTGGGTGCGGCAGAACCGGGGCGCGGCGGCCCCGGATCGCCAGCGGATCGAGACCGCGCGAGCCTTCGCTGACGCGCCCTTCGCCCGGCCGGCCGGCGACCTCAACGCCATTCGGCTGAAATTGACCGACATGATGTGGGAGCAGGCCGGCATCATCCGCAATCGGGCCAGCCTGGAGCGGGCGGTGAAGGCATTGGGCGAGCTGGAGCAAGAACTGGCGGCGACCGGCCTCGCCGATGCCGGCCGCGCCTTCAACCTGACCTGGCACGACTGGCTGAACCTGAATTCGCAGGTGAGCATGAGCCGCGCCATCGCCGCCGCAGCACTGGCCCGCGAGAACTCGCGCGGGGCGCATTTCCGCGACGACTTCCCCGAACCGGGCGATTATGCGCAATCGGAGTATACTCGGGCGGCCATGAGCGCGGACGGCGCCATGCGGGTCGAGCTGGCGCCGGTCGCCTTTACCCGCGTGCGACCGGGACAATCGCTGATTCCCGAGGAGCAGGCCGCCTGAGGCAGAGCCATGATCGAAATCGAACAGGTCCATGACACCGCGCTGGAGCTGATGCGCCGCGCCAGCATCAGCATCCCCGGCGACTATCGCGAGGGGGTGCGCGAGATGGCGACGCAGGAGACCGGCGAGCTGAGCCGCTTCGTGCTCGATTCGATGCTGCTGAACTGGGACGCGGCCGAGGAGGACCTGCGGCCGATGTGCGCCGACACCGGGCTGCCGCGCTATTACGTCAAGGTCGGCAACGAAGCCCAGGTGCGCGGCGGCTTCGTCGCCCTGGAGCGGGCCCTGCGACAAGCGACGGCCGAGGCGACGCATCAGATTCCCCTGCGCCCGAACCGGGTGCACCCCCTGAACCGCAAGGACAACAACAACAACGTCGGCATCCACGCGCCCGAGGTCGCCTACACCTTCGAGCCGGACGGCGAGTGGATCGACATCACCACGGTGCACAAGGGCGGACTCTTTGGCACCGACTACCGCATGCTGTTCCCGGGCGACGGCATCGAGGGCATCAAGCGCTTCTTCCTCGACGTCATGGTGGCGCACGGCCGGCGCGGGCTCGCCTGTCAGCCGGCGATCGTCGGCGTCGGGCTCGGCGGCAACAAGGACACCGCCATGCGCCTGGGCAAGGAGGCGGCCTGCCTGCGCGTCGTCGGCGACGCCCATCCCGATCCGGAAGTGGTGGCGCTGGAGGAGGAGCTCTGCGCGCTCGGCAACAGCATCGGTCTTGGCGCCATGGGCTATCCCGGCAACGCCATGGTCGTCGATTGCCACGTCGAGATCGGCTACACGCACACCGGCGGCATGCCGATGAGCGTGCACAGCTTCTGCCTCTCCTCGCGCCGGGCGACGGCCCGCATTCATCCCTCCGGCGAGGTCGAGCACCGCGCCGACCCGCAATGGTTCACGCCCTATTACCGGCGCGAGGGCGTGGAATGAGCGGGCGCAAGCTGAACCAGGTCCGGCTGCGGACGCCGCTCAGCGCCGCAGCCATCGCCGGCCTCAGCCAGGGCGACATCGTCTTCCTCGACGGCCTGATCTACACCGGGCGCGAGGGCGTCTACAAACGCTGCATCGATGACGGCGTGCCGCTGCCGCTCGACATCGGCGCGCTCACCAACGTCAATTTCCATTGCTCGCCGGCGGCCGCCCGCCAGGACGACGGCGGCTACAAAGTCGGCGCCGTCACCGCCACCGCGAGCTTCCGCTTCTCGCGCTGGATGCAGCGCTGGTTCGAGCTCTCCGGGGCCAAGGTGATCATCGGCAAGGGCGGCATGTCGGAAGCCGACTACCGGCGCGACTTCGTGCCGAACGGCGCCGTCTACCTGACCACCGTCGGCTACGGCACCGGCGCCCTGTTGGGCCGCGGCATCAAAGGCGTGCGCGACGTCTTCTGGCTCGACGACCTGGGTATCGCCCAGGCGATGTGGGTCTTCGAAGTCGAGAATCTGGGTCCCTTCATCGTCGACAGCGACGCCGAGGGCAACAGCCTGTTCGCGGCCTCGAATCGGCAGCTCAACGCCCGGCTGGAGGAGCTCTACGCCGGCAGCAAGCCGCCGGCCCTGAGCCGCTTCGGCGAGACCACGAGCCGCGACGACGAGCTGATCTGAGAGTCGTTGCAGGGTTTCAGAACGGCTCGATCCAGGGCCTGAGGTCGAGCTCGTGGGTCCAGGCGCTGCGCGGCTGGCGGTGCAGGTTCCAGTAGGCCTCGGCGATGTCGTCCGGCCTGAGGATGCCGTCCCGGTCCTTGAGCTTGTGCCGCTCGGGGAAGTTCTCGGCAATCCACTTGGTGTCGATGGCGCCGTCGATGACGACGTGGGCGACGTGGATTCCCTTGGGGCCCAGCTCGCGCGCCATCGACTGCGCCAGCGCCCGCAGCGCCGCCTTGCCGCCGGCGAAGGCGGCATAGCCGGCGCCGCCGCGCACGCTGGCGGTGGCGCCGGTGAAGAGGATGCTGCCGCGGCCCCGCGGCAGCATGTGGCGGGCGGCCTCGCGGCCCATCAGGAAGCCGCCGAAGCAGCACATCTCCCAGACCTTGGAATAGACCCGCGAGGTGGTCTCGAGAATCGGAAAACGGACGTTGCCGCCGACATTGTAGACGGCAACCTCGATCGGGCCGATCTCGGCCTCGACCCTGGCGATGAAGGCCGTCATCTCGTCCTCGTCACGAGCATCGACGCCGAAGGCCCGGGCCCGGCCGCCGCCGGCACGGATGCTCTCCGCCAGGGCTTCGAGCTGCTCCAGGTTGCGCGGTCGCCGCGTCGCCACGGCGGTCAGACCCTCGGCGGCGAAGCGCCGGGCGATGGCGCCGCCGGTCGCTTCGCCCGCGCCGATCACCAGCGCCACGCGATCTTCGGCCATATTCGTCCCTCCTGCTGTGCTTTGGGCCCGAGAAGACCACGGCTTGCCGCACTGACCTAGGGCCGTGGAGCGCCGAGCGGGTCAGATGCCGTCGCGGGGGATGCGTTCGATCCAGTCCCTCTCGAAAACCAGGGCATCGTCCTCGAAGGCCTCGATGCGCGCGCTGAGATGAAAGTGGGTCGCATCTGACCATTGCCGACAATGGGTCTCGGTGCGCGTCCGCCAGTCGCCGCGCGACTGGGTCTGCGTGCGCTGCACTTCGGCGCAGGCGCTCAACGGATCGTCGGCATGGATGCTGTGGCGGACATGGGTAACGCTGCTCGTCGTCAGGTCGAGCGTCAGGTTCCTGCTCTCACCGAAATCGTTGACGCTATGCAGGGTGACGATGCCGGTGGCCGGGTCGGTCTCGCTGCGCTGACTGCTTTCCGGGGCGCGCAGCTGCTGTTTCTCAAGCGGCCGGGCACATTCGGCGGGCGCGAACCTGACCTGCGCCTCGTCGCGCGGCGGCCGCACCGGCAGGTCGAAGCGGCAGCCGCGGGTCTCCAGGTGCAGCGTCACCTTGTCTGGTGAGGGCCAAAGCAATGGCCAGTAGGCGCTGGAGAGCGCCAGGCGCAGGCGGTGCCCGGGCGGGACGGCGTAGGCGACGTCATGGAGCGGCACCCTCACTCGATAGCTGACGCCGCGGCGCAGCGGCACGGCCCGCTCGTGGCCTCGCCGGTGGCAGAGGTTGAGCGTGCCATAGCTGATCCGCGTCGCCGCGCCGTCGGGATGGACGTCGTTCAGCCGCGCGACGACGAAAGCCGCCCGCTGGTCGGCGCCGATCCGCAGCCGGGCGACGGGCGCACCGAGGATTTCCAGCCGCTCGGCGAGGGGCTCCGTCTCGAACACCAGCGAGCCGGCGTCGTCCTCGCGCTGGTCGGCGGGCGCACCGGGCCCGGGCGCCGAGGGGCAATAGTCGCCGCTGGCCGCGCCCACCGTCTGCGGTGACGACCAGGACAGGCACTCGTCGCTCGCCTCCTGCCCGAGGCGGCCGGCGGCGAGGCGGTAGCGGCGGGTGGCGATGTGAGCCGAGGGCCAGGCCGGCTCGGTGACCCAGCGCCCAGCGCGGCTGTCGGCCGGCGGGACGGGACGCTGGCTCTCCTGCATGTAGGCACGATAGGCCGGCTCGGTCATGATTCCGGTGTCGATGCCCTTGAGCCACTGGTCCCACCAGCGCAGGCATTCTTGCAGAAAGCCGATCCGGGGCTCAGGCAGGGCGATATGCGGGTAGCGGTGCATCCAGGGGCCGATAATGGCGCGAACCGGCGCCTTCAGGCCGACCAGCAGGCGCGGCACCGCGTTGGAATAAGGATCGCCCCAGCCGCTGACCGCCAGCACCGCCGCCTCAATCGCGGCGAAGTCCTCGCAGATCGAGCCGTGGCGCCAGTAGGCGTCGCGCTGCTGGTGGCGCAGCCAGAGGGCCGGAAAGAAAGGCGTCTCGCGCAGCCGCGCGAGCCACATTTCACGCCAGCGGGAGCCGAGCAGCGCCCGGTCGGGCGGGCGCGACATCAGCGACATCATGGCCGCGCCCCAGGTCATGTTTTCACCCAGGAGGCAACCGCCCTTGAAGTGGACATCGTCGGCGTAGCGATCATCGGTGAAGCATACGGCCACCACCGCCTTCAGCTGCGGCGGGCGGCGCTGGGCGATCTGCAGTCCGTTGAAGCCGCCCCAGGAGATGCCGATGATGCCGACCTTGCCGTCGCACCAGGGCTGGGCGGCCAGCCAGTCGATCACTTCCAGCGCGTCGTCCTGCTCCTGGGCCAGGTACTCGTCCGCCATCAGGCCGTCCGATTCGCCCGAGCCGCGCAGGTCGACCCGGACCGCCGCATAGCCGTGCCCGGCGAAATAGGGATGGCTCAACTGGTCGCGCTCGTCGGTGCCGCCGCGCTTGCGGTAGGGCAGGTATTCCAGGATCGCCGGCACCGGCTGCTGTTCGGCGTCGGCCGGCAGCCAGATCCGCGCTCCCAGCCGACAGCCGTCGGCGAGCGGGATCCAGCAATTCTCGATCTCGCGAACCTTGCGGGGAAAGGACTCGATGATGCGCATTGCAGCGTAGGATCTCGGAACGGCGGGGCAGGAGACCACAACTGGCCGCCAACCGCCAAGGGGTGCCGGGGAAGGTGCGGCTGGGCTAGGCTGGGGCCAGAGTCGGGACCTTGGTGCAGGGAGGCGTCATGTCGCGGCGGCTGTCACTGACGGCGGCTCTGCTCGCCGGATTGCTTGTCTCCGCGTCAGCGGCGCGCGCGGGAACGCCGGTCGACCTGGCCCTGGTGCTGACCGTCGACTGCTCCTACAGCGTCGATGCGCGCGAGTTCGCGCTGCAGGCGCAGGGCCTGGCCCAAGCCTTTCTCGACCGCTCGGTGGTCGAGGCCATCGCCGCCGGACCGAACCACGCCATCGCCGTCAGCGTCGTGCAATGGTCGAGTGCCGCCTCGCAGGTCCTGGTGCTGCCCTGGACGGTGGTGGGCGATGCCGACTCGGCCGCAGCGGTGGCGGTCAGATTGGCCGCGATGCGGCGGCTGACGCACGACGGCGCGACCTCGATCGCCAGCGCCATCGACTACGGCGTCGCCCTGCTTGAGGCGGCCCCGCTCGCGGCGATGCGGCGGGCCATCGACATCTCCAGCGACGGCCGCAACAACAGCGGCATCGACGTGCGCGCGGCGCGGAACGCCGCGGTGGCCCGGGGCATTACCGTCAATGGCCTGGCCATCCTGAACGAGGTGCCGACCCTGCACTATTATTTCGAGCAGCACGTGGTCGGCGGCAGCGGCGCGTTCGTCGTCGTCGCCGGCTCGTATGACGACTATGTCGCCGCCATCCGGCGCAAGATCATCCGTGAGATTGCCGGCGACAGGCTTAGCGATGCCGGCGAGAATGCGCCTCGGCCGGCGGCGCGGAGGCCAGCCGCGGCACGGTTCGCGATTGGAGGCAAGGGATGAAGATCACCCGCATCGAGGATCTGCACTGCGATGCCGGCTGGCGCGAGTTCTCGTTCCTCAAGATCGAGACCGACGACGGCGTGACCGGCTGGTCCGAATACAATGAAAGTTATGGTGCCAAGGGCCTGACGGGAATCATCCGCAAGCTGGCCGAAGGGTTGATCGGCGAGGACCCGCGCCCGGTCGAGCGGCACAGCGCCCGACTTTACGCCAAGACCCGGGCGGCGCCCGGCGGCATCAACGCCCAAGCGATAGCGGCGCTGGAAAATGCCCTGGTCGACGTCAAGGCGCGCGCGCTCGGCGTTCCGGTCTACGAGCTCCTGGGCGGGCCGGTGCGCGACCGGCTGCGCCTATACTGGTCGCATTGCGGCTCGTACCGCCTCGATCACGCCGAGGCCATGGGCCTGCCGCCGCTGCGCCATCTCGACGATGTGCGGGCGCTCGGCCGGCAGGTCGCCGAGCGGGGCTTCAGCGCGCTCAAGACCAACATCTTCCTCTTCGACGAAGCCCGCCCCTTCATGTACATGCCGGGCTTCACACGCAACGCCGGCTGGCCCGATCTCAATCCCTCGCGCCGCATCATCGGCGCGCTCGACGAACAGCTCGCCGCCTTCCGCGAGGGCACCGGACCGGAGGTCGAGTTCCTGCTGGACCTGAATTTCAACTTCAAGACCGAGGGATATATCCGTGTCGCCCGGGCGCTCGCGCGGCATGATCTGATGTGGATCGAGCTGGACATTTACGACCCGCAGGCGTTGGCGCAGATCCGCCGCTCCATCCCGCAGCCGGTGGCGAGCTGCGAATCCCTCTTTGGCCGGCGCGGCTTCCGCGACTTTTTCGAGCATCGCGCCATGGACGTCGCCATCGTCGACGTGCCGTGGAACGGCATCCTGGAATCGATGAAGATCGCGGCCATGGCCGAGCCTTACGAGATCAACGTGGCGCCGCACAATTTCTACGGCCACCTCTCGACCCTGATGAGCGCCCATTTCTGCGCCGCCCTGCCAAACTTCCGGATCATGGAAATCGACATCGACGACGTGCCCTGGAAGGACGATCTGGTGAGCCAGCCGCCGCGGATCGAAAACGGCCACCTGATCCTGCCGAGCGGGCCGGGATGGGGAGCCGAGCCGAACGAAGAGGCGATCCGCGCCCACCCGCCGAAGTGATCGCCCGCGGCAGCCGCGGTCAGACTTCGGCCCAGCGCCGGGTCAGGTTGGCGTAGGTCTTGAAGGCCAGGTCGGTCTCGCGACGCTCCGGCGCGATCTTCGCCAGGGTCGCGCAGATTTCGTCGAGGTCGGCGAGAATTTCGCGCTCTCCACTGTCGCGGACGTGGCTTTGGATCCATGTTACCGCGGCGATGCGCACGCCTTCGCTGACCGGCGCGACGTAATGCAGCGTCGTCGCCGAGTACAGCACCGCGGCCCCGGCTGGAAGCTTGACCTGCTGCTCGCCGAAGGGACTGTCGATAACCAGCTCGCCGCCCTCGTACTCGTTGGGGTCGGAGATGAAGATCGTCGTCGCCAAGTCGGTGCGCACTGTGTTCGGCCGGTTCATCAGGGCATCGTCGACGTGGGGGCCATAGTTCATGCCGACTTCATAGCGGCTGATCATCGGTGCCATGATCCGCTTCGGCAAGGCGCGGCGGCGGAAGGTCTTGTTGGCGTTGAGAGCGTCTATCAAGACCTTGTCCAGCGTCTTTTCCTTCTGGCTCGACTTGCGCATCTGCGCATTGTTCTTGACCCGCTTGGCGCGATAGCCGGCGGTCAGGCGGCCGTCGCGGAACTCCGCTTCGTCGGCGACGCCGCGAATCTGCTTCAGCGTCGACCAATCCAGCACGTCGGGGATGATGCAGAGCACGCTAGTTCTCCGAGATGTTCCGCCAGACGCCGCCGTCGTCCCGGCAGGCGGTAGCGGTCCTGGTTACCGGGCTTCCAGTGCGATGATGGATGCGCTCCTGGTACACTCGGCAATAGTAGCCGGTCGAGGTGCGGTACGTCCTGAGCGGCGTGATGACGCCGGCATTGCCGGTGGCCTCGTTGGTCCAGAACGTCGGCGCTTGGCTCAGCTTGGTCTCCAGCGCCTGCTGGCGGGCTTCGGCGGCGAGCTGCAGGTCTACCCCGCTGAGGGCGGTGCCTGATGCCTCGGACGCCGCCGCTGCCATCGAGAGGTGAGCCGCCAGCCATAACATCGCGGGTACGATACGAAGGATGCGCCGCGGCGCGGCCGCGGCGCATCCTAAACGCTTGCTCGCAAGCATGCGCCTCATTGCCAACCGTTTGAGATGGCGCCCGCCTCTTGCTCAGATGACAGGTCAGGTCCTACCTGGCCCAAACCCTCCGAGAAGCCGCCCTCGCCGGAGCTGTTCTCGCCGGCTTCGCCGGCCTCCCCAGCCTCGCCCGATTCACCGGACTCACCGGATTCTCCCGATTCGCCGGACTCACCGCTTTCGCCGCCAGAACCACTGTCACTGCCGGAGCCGCTGTCACCACCGCCCCCGCCGCCACCTTCGCCACCGCCGTCGCCGCCACCTTCGCCGCCACCGTCGCCGCCACCTTCGCCGCCACCGTCGCCGCCACCTTCGCCGCCGCCGTCACCGCCGCCCTTGTTGTGCACAAGATAGCCGTTGGCGATGTACTCGTGGCTGCCGTCCAGGAGCAGGTTAAAGACGGTGGTCTGCGGGTCGGCCGTGGCCTCGGTCAATCGCTCGATTCGGCGCACCGTCCGCTTCGCCGCGGCCGGCTCGGCCAGAGCCAGCGCGCCCAGGCGAGCGACGGTCTCGTCGGCACTGTCGGCGAGCAACAGCACGGCACCGACCCGCAGCGGCATGACCCTCAGGCTGGCGTTCTCGTCTTGGGTCGCCGCCGGATCGACCGCCGACCAACCGGCCTCGGTCATGAACGGGTGCTCGGCCGTGAAAAACGGCGCGTCGTCGTTGATCCCGTAAAGCTTGCGTCGACCGAGGCGCGGGCGCTCGATACCGGTCACCCGGTTGATCCGGCCGCCGGCGCCCATGACCAGGTCGCCGACCCGTATTTTCTCGATCGGCCGCTCGCGGCCGTCCGCCATGCGGATCCGGGTGCCGGCGACAAAACACGACGACCCCGACTCCGCGTGCGCAACCTTGCCCAGATCGGCGGCCAGATCGGCGTTGATGGTCACCGGCGCCATCGCCATGGCGATGGCGAGTGCGCTGCTCGTAGTCAGGAGCCGTAGGGCCCGGTTCCCGGATCGCTTGGACATGATTAAATCTCCTGGCGACTTACGTCTCTACCACTGAAAACACGTCAGCACGCCAATTCTTCCCGCTCTGGACGTTTTGTCGCAGCGGGAAGAAAGCCGCAGGATGAGGTGTTCTTCTTTATATAGTTTCCATGGCCAGTCACCGACGCGGGGGACCGGCGAGGTTCGGTAAGGGGACGGGTGGAATCGGAAATCGGAAGGCAGTTGCTCGCCATGCTGCCGCAGCTTCGACGTTTCGCAATCGGCCTGACCGGCAACGCCAGCGATGGTGATGACCTGGTGCAGGCGAGCTATGAGCGGGCCCTGCGCTATCTCGACTCGTTCGAGCCGGGAACGCGGCTGGACAGCTGGCTGTTCCGCATCGCCCGCAACCTCTACCTGAACGAGGTGCGTTCGCGCGCGGTGCGGACCCGTCATCTGCAGAGCGTCGAGGCGAGCGAGGATATCCTGGTCGACGGCAGTCGCGCGATGGAAGCCCGCCTGATGCTGGCCTCCGTACGCCGGCTGGTTGGCCGACTGCCCGAGGAGCAGCGAAGCGCCCTGTTGCTGGTCGCGGTCGAAGGCCTGAGCTACGCCGAGACGGCCAAGGTGCTGGACCTGCCGATCGGCACGGTGACCAGCCGTGTCGCGCGTGCCCGCGTCGCCCTCAAGAATCTAGTGGACGAAATCGGCGCTGCCGATACTCCGAGTGAGGAACCAAGGCGTGAAGTCTTCGGATCTTGAGTCCCTGATCGCCTACCTCGACGACGAGCTGGGCGAGGAGGATCGCCAAGCCGTACAGGCCAGGATCGAGACCGATACCCGGTTGGCCCAGGCGTTGGCGGGGCTGCGGGCCGGCGACGCGGCGCTGCTGCGGTCGCTGCAACAGGCCGACGATGACGCCGGCCGCGACAGGATCACCCGCAAGGTTGCGGCGCTGCTCGCCGAGGCGTCGGCGGGGCGCGGAAGGCGGCAGCCGTCAAGGTCCAGGATGCTGCCGATCACCGCCTCGGTCGCGGCCCTGGCGATAGGGATCGGGCTCGGCCTCCTGGCCTCGAACCAGCGCTTCGAAGCGCGCCTGGCCCGGCTGGAAACGGCGCAGGTCAACGACTCTCGGGCCATCGAGCGTGTGGTCACTCAGGCGCTGGAGAAGCACTTGAGCGGGCAGTCGGTGCGCTGGCAAAGCGTGGAGACCGGTAAGCATGTCGTGGTCACGCCGGTGCGCACCTATCGGGCGCAGAGCGGCAAGTGGTGCCGCGAGTTTACGCGCGAGATCGTCAGCACAGAGGGCCGTGAGGCGCTTCGCGGCATCGCTTGTCGCGACCTCGACGGCGTCTGGCGGCCGCAACTGTGGCGCCCGATCGCCACGCCAAGTTGACGGACCGCGCCGGCGGCGGCCGAGGCAAATCTTTGCTGATCAGGCTTTAACCCGGACGCGGGCGAGGCGCGCACCCTCGGCCATGGCCTGAAGCTTGGCGCGGGCGATGGTGGGATGCAGCGGCAGCAGGCCGCAGTCCGGCGCGGCTTGAAGCTGCTCTGACGGCAGGTGCTCGGCCGCGGCCAGCAGCCTGCCGGCGACGTGTTCGGGGGTCTCCACCTCGTTGCTGCCGTTGTCGATGCAACCGAACAGAACGGTCTTCGACGGACACCGGCGCAGCGTCTTCGGATCGAGGAGCGGCGCCTCGAACTCGAGCGCCAGCTGTTGTACATCCGAGCCTTCCAGGAGTTCCAGGATCACCGGGTAGGTGTCGCGCACCGGCCGCTCGACGCCGGCGATCGGATAGCCATAGCAGACGTGGGTCGCGGTTTTCGCCTTCAGTCCCTGGACACATCTGTTCAGTGCCTCGATGCCCCACTCGGCGGTGCGTTCGGGATCGCGGCTGAAAGTCGGCTCGTCGAACTGGATCACCGCCGGTCCCAGGGCGTCGAGCGCACGCGCCTCTTCATTCAGCGCCGCCGCCACGTCGAAGGCGAAGGCCCTGTCGTCGTGGTAGTAGGCGTCGAGCGTTGTATCGACCACGGTCATCGGCCCCGGCAGCGTCACCTTCAGCGGCCGCGTCGCGTGGCGCAGAGCGTAGGCCAGATCGTCGACCAGGATCGGGCCCTTGCGCTTGACCGCGCCGACGCACCGGCCGACGCGCGCCAGGCGACGGCCTTTGCGGATCAGCTTTTCGCCCAGGGTTCCGAAATCGAAGCCGTCCAGGGCCTCCGTCACGTAAGTGATGTAAGAGACCCGACGCTGCTCGCCATCCGAGATGATGTCGATGCCGGCGCGCTCCTGATCGTGGATGGCGAGGCGGGTGGCGTCGTCCTGCGCCGCCTTCAGGTCCTCGCCGTGGAAGCGCCAGTCGGCACGGCCGGAGCCGATCTTTTCATCCCCGGGCCCCCGGGGCGCCCAGGGCAGCAGCCAGTCGGGCTTCGGCAGGCTGCCGACGACGGTGCACAGAAACGGCGTGCTCATGCGCCGGGCCGCCGTGACTCGGATACGGGGCCGGTGCTCAGAGGCCGGCCTCTCGGCGCCTGCGCTGCGGCGCGGCGCGCCCCGCTACTTGCGGACCCACTGCCCATTCTCTTGCAGAAAATAGGTGCCGCCGGGGGCGTTTCGGAAAATCTCCTGGGCGTAGACGCGGCCGACCTGATCGGCGCTGACGCCCTGTTCAGCGGCGCGCTTGGCGTAGATCCCCCGGCGCTGAGCGTTCACCGTGTCGACCGCCGAGCGAACCGAGCCGTCGCCGCTGCGCGCCTCGACGAGGCCATCGTAACGCTCGCCGATGGCGCCGGAGGCGCGGAGCTGATCCAACGACTGCGCCAAGGCCGGCGCGCTTGAGGCGAGGACCCAGCCGCTCAGCAGCAGAAATCCGGCGATCAGGGACCGCCGCGTGGGACGCGGGCCGCCACCGGGGCGGCACGCGGTTGTGGAGTATTTTGGAATGTCACGCATCAGAAGATGTTCGGATTCTGTTTGATGTCTTTCTGGGCGGCTTCCTCGAGCTTAACCCGGACCTCGGCCTCGAGCTTGATGTTGAGGTTGATCGTGATCGGCTCCTTCGGCGCCTCGACCTTGACGGTCGGCTGGCAGCCGAGCGCCAGGCTCAGGACCGCAAGCACGACGATGCAACGTCCCAACATGTTGCGACTATGCTTCAGTAACAGACATGCCAGACACCCCCGCGGCGCGCCCCTAGGCATTGGCGTCGACCGATGCAACGCTATTTGACGGTAGCGCGTAGCGCTCGGCCGGACAAGTCGTAGGCCTCCAGCACCGTTGCCAGCAGCGAATCGAAGTTACCGCTGAGGTCGATGTTGAGGGCGAAGGGATAACCCTCAAGTACGTCGGGATTGTGGCCGCGTATTGAGAGCTTCGCCGAGGTGGCACCCCCGGCCGCCTTTTCCAGGCCGACCGAGAGCGCCTGGTACTGGAAGTTCTCCAGGGCGCGCAGCAACAACTGAACTTGCTCGCCGCCGCCGGAGAGCGCGCGCTTGGCCGCCTCGGACGCGAAACGGATGACCCCCGGTCCCGCCGCCACCAGACTTCCCGGCTCGATGGTCAGGCCCGCAGGGCCATAGCTGAGCGGGATCGCGCCGCTGAGCGAGCCGGTACCGGACAGGCCGTCGACCCCGGCGAGACGGAACAGCTGCCCGAGATCGAGCTCGCTGACCCGCAGCCTCAGCCTGGCCTCGCCCGGCAACGGGTCCAGCACGGCCTCGTCGATGGCGAGACGGGCGAAATCGCTGACCGCCGTGGCCTTGTCGATGTGGATCCGGCCGATGCCGCGGCCCTCGACGGGGCTGAGGCGCAGTGCCATCGCGACGTCGCGGGCTTGCAGCGGCGCTTCGACGGCGCGGATGGTCAGGTGCTGCGGCCGGTCCGTCGCCGGGGGCGCGAGCTCGGCCAGGGCGATGGTGCCTGCGAGGCCGGCGAGCTTCAAACGTTCGCTGTCTATGCCGACATCATCGAGCACGACCTCCGCGGTGCCGTCCATGGCACCCCCGGCCCAGTTGATATCGGCGCGGCCTGCGACGCGGCCGTGCAGTGCCTTGATCTGCCCTGCCGGCGGGTAAAGCCGGCGCAAAGACGGCAGCAGCGTCGCCAGGTCGGTCGGCGGCAGCGCCACCTTGCCGTTGAGTTGCGCGGCGGCGAGGTCGTAGCGGCCGGCGGCAATGAGCCGCAAGGGCCCGTCGGCCTCGAGGACAGTGGCATCGAAGGCGGCTGTGCCGCCCTTCAGGGAGGCATTTCCGGCGAGCGAAAACGGCGGCAGCGGCAGCGTTGGGTCCGCATACAGCAGGCGCCCGATGCGGAAGCCGGCGGTTCCGGTCGGGGAGGGATCATCAAGCTTGAGATCGAGGGTGACCGCTTCGCCCCGGATCCGATGTTTTGGCAGCTCGACCTCGCTTGCCGAAAGCGCCGCCTTCAGCGTCGGTTGCCTCGAGTCGCCGGTCGTCGCTTCGAGATTCAGCCCGAGGCCGCCGAGGCGAACCGGAACTGTTTCGGAATTGGCGGCGACGAGGAGGTCGAGCGGCACCGGCGTGATCGCCGACAGGCTCGCATCGTAGCGCAGCGGCGGCGAAAGGCGGACGCTGACGAGCGGGCGCGGCCCCGGCGACAGACTCAGGCGCAGGTCCGCCGGCAGCTCCAGCAGGTCGCGATGGCGGCCCTGCCGGAGGTGAAGGCTGCCGGGGGCTTGCAGGCGCACCGTCGCCCGCTCTCCCGCCAGGATGTAGGCCAGCGGCAGCTCCAGCGTCAGCTGCTTGGCCCCGAAGGCCCGATAGGCAGGCTTGTCGACGGTTATCACGAAGGTGCCGGCGCCGGACCACGCGTCGCCGGCCAGCGAGGCACCGGCATCGAGGTCGAGCTGTCGGATCGATTGCCCCGCGAGGCTGAATTCCCGGGCCTGTGCGGTCAACCGCCCGACGTCGAGCGCGGTCAGCCGCCAATGCGGCCACAACGCCGCAGCAAGCCTCGCCGTGGCGTCGAAAACGAGACGGTCGCCGGCGCTGAAGTCGGCGCGCAACGCACCACGAAGCTCGGCCTGCACCGCCGCGCCGCCGGCCAAGGTGATGGCAAGCCCGGCCGAGGGATCGGGTTCGATCCCGAGGCTGAGCCGTTGCGCCAGCAGCGGATGCAGGGCCTGGGGCAGGCCGCTGCCGGCCATGGCGGCGGATGACAGCCGCGCCGCCTCGAATAGAGCCGGCGTCGCCAGGCGAATGACTATCCGCTCGCCGTCGGCAGCGAAATCCAGGCCGCCGACCAGGGCCAGGCCGTCGAACCAGCCCTCCGATGACCAGCCCTCCGCGGTCAGCGTCGCCGTGCCCTGCAAGCCGCTTTGCTGCAACAGCGCCAGCAACTCGGCGGGTGTAGACGGCAGCGAGCCGGTCGGCAGGGTGGCGCCGCCCGCGGCGAGATAGAGGTGCGCGGTGCCGCTGTTGAAGACCGGCAGTCCCAGCGCCGGCGACAGCAGCGAGCGGTACCCCGGGTCGGCGGTCAGCACCGCGCGTTCCAGCTGCAGCCGGCCCTGCGCCAGGTCGAGCGCGCCCGCGAGGGCCAGATCGAACGGTGCCTCCAGGGCTTCGCCGGCGACGCTGAGCGTCAGCGCGGCGCCGTCGAGGCGGATCGAGGTTCGCGCCTTCGCCACTGGCGTGCCGTCCAGGTGCAGGCTCTCCACCTGCACCTCGCCGGCGAGTTTGAGGCGGCCGTCCGGGTCGGCGCTGACCTCGGCCTCGCCGGCCAGGCCGACAAGCTTCGCACGTTCGAAGGCGAGGTCGCCGGGCCGCACCGAGAGGCGCGCAGTGAGGCCGCCGTCAGCCTGGCGCTCGATCGTCGCCTGTCCCTGCAGACGGCCGGCCTCGGCGTCCGCGGCGACATCGAAACGCCCGCGCATGGCGTTGCCCGCCGCCGCCTCGAGCCGGCCGTCCAGCCTGAGCCACACCGGCCCCAGGGGGCTGGGCCAGCGGAGCGCAGCATCGCGCAACTCGACGGGCGGGCTGCCATAGCCTGATGAGGTGGGCGCTTCGCCGTCGGCCGTGGGCGCCGTCAGCCGCTCGATCGCAGCACTTTGGGGCACGGTCAGGTCGAGCCTCAGCGCCTCCACGAAAACACCGTCGAGCCGCCCACGTGCAAGCCGCATCGGCTGATAATCAACGCGAAGCCTGCCCAGCGCGAGCTCCGGGCCCATGCGAAGATCGACAATTTCGGCGTGTGAGAGGGTGACGGCGGCGATGCGGAATTCCGGGTCGGAGATGCCGGCGTAGGCCAGACCCTGACGCAGCAGCAGATCCAGCACGGCAACGCGAAAATAGCCGGCGGCAGCCAGCGCGATCGCCAGCGTCGCCAGCAGGCCGAGGAGGACGCGGCGCATGCGGCAAGTCTAACGCGCAGGGCGTGCGGCGGGAAACGGGCTTGGTATGGCGGCGTCCCGGCGCTAGCCGGCCCGGCGCAGGTCAATCGGCAGCGGCGGCGACGACAGACCGCGGGCCACCAATGCTGCGGCGGTGCGGTTTGGCACGTCCAATGCCTTCAGTATGGCGTTGACGTGCAACTTCACCGTGCCTTCGGCAATCCCCAATCGTTCCGCGATCTGTCGGTTGGACAGGCCCTCCGCGAGCAGCGCCAGAACCTTCCGCTGCTGCGGCGTCAGCCGATAGTCGCCGGCCTCGATCGGATCAAATTCCGATTCTGTCGCTTGCCACGTAGGGCCGAAGACTTCGGGCGGCAGGTACTTGCCGCCGGCCAACACCAGACGGGTCGCCGCGGCCACGATGTTGCCGGTCGCCTGATGGGGAATTACCGCGTCGGCCCCGCAGATATAAAGCTGACGGACCCGGTCCCGGTCCGTGCAATCGCCATAAAGCACAATCTTGGCCGTCGGCGCCGCGCGGCGGAGCTCCGAGACCACGGCCGGAAGGCCGTCGGTCGACGACATCTGGCTGAGGAAGACCAGGCGCTCGTCCGGCGCCGCCAGCAAACGGTCCCGCAACTCAGTAAGATCAGGCACCAGGTCGATGGCGACGGCATCGTCCAGCTTTTTCAGGATGCCTTGCAAGGCCTCGATCAGGAGCGGCTGGGTCTCGAGCAGAAGAACCTTAAGCGCCATCATGTCCTCCCGGCCGGGCGGGGAAAGCAGGCGGCGACAGCGGGCAACCGGGGAGACGGGTCGCGGTGTCTGCGTGTTGTCATTCGTTTCATGCACCCCTTAAGCATGCCGTCGATCGGTCCTGCCACCGCGGCGGGACCCTACGGTCAGGTCTTGGCGACGGACTACCGATCAAGCCGCTTACGCGGCTGGCTCTTGAACCCGCGAGTCCCGCTCGTGCGTCGACCTGGGGCGACCGCCGGGGCTGAGCTGCCTTGTCACCTGGTCGGTCAGCTCCTGCGACGCTCTCGGTTACAGGCACCCGGCCGGCTGCGGCAGAGCTGGCCCGGGAGCGGAGAGCCATGCAGGCATCCTCGGCGCAGTGATGGGCTCGCGCGCCTCTATTGTTCTTTGTTAACCCCTGTTCGTTATCTGCCGATGTTAAGCGATTCCAGGGCCGCGACACCACTATTACTTTGGTCTGGGTGACAAGCCGCCGCGGATATCTCTAAATATGTGAATATGGAGCGGCGGTCCTACAACCCATCGTTGCGCCGCCTAGCGAAATGCCGGCTCGTCGTAGCTCCTGAGCTTGCGTGAATGCAACGTCTCGATGCCGGCCTCGCACAAGCGCTGGATGGTCCGAATGCCGATCTTCAGGTGCTGGCTGACCCGGGCGCGATAGAACGCGTTGGCCATTCCCGGCAGCTTGATCTCGCCGTGCACCGGCTTGTCGGAGACACAGAGCAGGGTGCCGTAAGGCACGCGCAGGCGAAAGCCGTTGGCGGCGATGGTCGCGGATTCCATGTCGACGGCGATGGCCCGGGACTGGTTGAAGCGGGCGGCGAGCTCGACATGCCGCAACTCCCAGTCGCGATTGTCGGTGGTGAAGACGGTGCCGGTGCGGAACCGGGTCTTGAGGTCGCGCCCCGAGAGGCCGGTGATCTCGACCACCGCCTCGGTCAGCGCCACCTGCACCTCGGCGATCGCCGGCACCGGGACCCAGACCGGCAGGTCCTGATCAAGCACGTGGTCCTCGCGGACGTAGGCATGCGCCAGCACGTAGTCGCCCAGACGCTGCGTGTGCCGCAGCCCGCCGCAATGGCCGACGGTCAGCCAACAGTGCGGCCGCAGCACGGCGACGTGGTCGGTGATGGTCTTGGCGTTGGAGGGACCGACGCCGATGTTGATCAGGGTGATGCCCATGCCGTTGGCGCGAGCCAGGTGGTAGGCCGGCATCTGCGGCAGGTGCGCCGGGGCCTGGCCGCCGGGTGGAGCATCGCTGAGCCGGGGATTGGGCGTGACAACGTTGCCGGGAGCGACGAAGCATTCGTAGACCTCGCTCCCGGCGACCTCGTGCAGGCCGTATTCGACGAACTCGTCGACGTAACGCTGATAGTTGGTGAAGATGATGAAGCGCTGGAAGTGCTCGGCCGCTGTACCGGTGTAGTGGGCCAGGCGGACCAGCGAGAAGTCGACCCGGTCGGCGGCAAACAGTGCCAGCGGCTTGGCGCGGCCGGGTTGCGGCACGTAACTGCCGTTCGGCACGTTGTCGTCGATCGTCGCCAGGTCGGGCAGGGTGAAGATGGATTGCAGGGCCTGCACGTCCTCGGAGGTCACGTTGGCGGTCGCCTCCTCGATGACGAAGGGCAGCGGCATCGGCCTGTCGCTGATGCCGACGACGACGGGGCGGCGATGATTGCGCAGCAGCAAGCCGATCTGCTCGAGGTAGTAGTCGCGAAAGATGTCGGGGCGGGTCAGCGTCGTGCCGTAGGTTCCGGTGTCCGACAGCGCGCCGTACGAAACGCGGGAATCCAGCTTGACATCGCCGGGTCCGACGGTGATGCCGAGATAAGGGTAATAGCCGGTCTGGCCAGGACTGCTGCGGTCGCCGGCGGTGAAGCGCGCGAAGCGCTGGCTGACCAGACGGGTTCCCTCACGATAGATTTCCTCGATCCGTGCCAGAGCCGCCTCGGCATCGTCGAACTTCTGCAGGCTGTTGTGCGCCTCGGCGTGGCCGGCATCGGTCATCAGGGCGTCCCCGAAAGTGGTTGAACGAAACCATGACGTCGGCAGGCGGGCCACCAGCCGCCGCTTGGCCTCGGCCGCGCAGTCTATCAAGATTGGCGCCCTGGCGGCCATCAAAGAGACAGGCGATGGGTGAACTCGACGAAGTGCTGAAGCTGGACGCCACCGCGCAGGCCGCACTGGTGCGCCGGGGCGAGCTTACGGCGGCGGAGCTGACGGCAGCCGCGATCGCCCGGCTCGAGCGTCTCAATGGCCGGTTCAACGCGGTGGTGACGCCGCTGTTCGAGCAGGCTCGCGCCGCCGCCGCAGCGGTCCGCCGGGGCGGCCGCTTTGCCGGCGTACCCTTCCTGCTCAAGGACCTGGTCGCCGAGCTGGCGGATGCGCCGCTGGCCGAGGGCTCGCGTTTCCTGGCCGGCCGTAACGTTTCCGCACATGACAGCGAGCTGGTGCGCCGCCTGAAGCGGGCCGGCCTGATCATTCTCGGCAAGACCGGCACCTCCGAGTTCGGGCTGGTGCCGACGGCGGAGGCCGAGCTCCATGGCGCCTGCCGCAACCCGTGGGACCGCGAGCGCACGACAGGCGGCTCCAGCGGCGGCTCGGCCGCCGCCGTCGCCGCCGGCATCGTGGCCATGGCGCACGCCAACGACGGCGGCGGGTCGATCCGCATCCCCGCTTCCTGCTGCGGGCTGTTCGGGCTGAAGCCGAGCCGCGGGCGCAACCCGCTGGGTCCCGATTACGGCGATATGGCGAGCGGGCTGATCGCCGAGCACGTGGTCAGCCGCTCGGTGCGCGACAGCGCCGCGCTGCTCGATGCCACCACGGGACGCGATCTCGGCGCCCCGTACGCCGCACCGCCCAAGGCACGCGCGTACGTCCGCGAGGTCGGCCGAGATCCGGGCCGGCTGCGCGTCGCCTTCTCGACGCAGCCGCTTCTTGGCGAGCCGGCACATGCCGATTGCATCGCCGCCGCCGAGGCTGCGGCCAGGCTGGCCGAGGACCTGGGACATGCGGTCGAGCCGGCGGCGCCGCCGGTCGACGGGCTGGCCCTGACGCGCAGCTTCGCGACGCTCTGGATCGGCATGCTCGGCTGGATCGTCCGCGACTGGCAGCGCCGGCTGGGACGGGAGCCGCAGGAGCACGATTTCGAGGCCGCCACCTGGCGCAGCTTCCGTCGCGCCGAGCGGATGACCCCGGCCGACTACCTGCTGGCGCTGCAGGACCTGCAACGACAATCACGCGTCGTCGCCGCCTTTTTCGAGAGCTACGATGTCTGGCTGACGCCGACCTTGGCCGAGCCGCCCTATCCGCTGGGCAGCTTCGCCTTCAGTGAAGAGACGCGGCGCCAGCACCTGGAGCGGATCGGCCGCTTTACCGGCTTCACGCTGCTGGCCAACGCCACCGGGCAACCGGCGATGTCGGTGCCGCTGTACTGGAACGCCGCCGGATTGCCGATCGGAGTGCAGTTCGCCGGCCGCTTCGGCGATGAGGCGAGCTTGTTTCGCCTCGCCGCGCAGCTTGAGGCGGCGCGGCCCTGGGCCGGACGCTGGCCGCCCGGCGTCTGGGACGCGGCATGATGCTCGACCGACGCATCGCTTCCGACATCGGCGGCACCTTCACCGATATCGCCTATGTCGGCGCCGACGGGCAGCTGGCCACCGGCAAGCTGCCTTCGACGCCCGCCAATTACGCCGACGGCGTGGTGCAGGGCGTCGTCGAACTGTTGCGCCGCCAGGAGGTCGCTTTCGGCCAGATCGAAGAGGTGCTGCACGGCTGCACGGTGGCGACCAACGCCATCCTCGAGCACAAGGGGGCGCGAACGGCGCTGTTGACCACGGCGGGCTTCCGCGACGTCCTGGAACTGCGGCGGATTCGCGTGCCGCGTCTCTACGAGCCGCTTTACGTCAAGCCGCCGCCCTTGGTGCCGCGGCGCTGGCGCCTGGAAGTCGACGAGCGCGTCGCTGCCGATGGCTCCGTGGTCAGGGCTCTGGACGAGGCCAGCGTCGAGCGGGCGATCGCGGCGCTGGGCGGTCAGGGCATCGAGGCGGTGGCGGTGACGCTGTTGCATTCCTACGCCAACCCGGCGCACGAGCGCCGCGTCGGCGAGCTGCTGACCGCAGCCCTGCCCCACGTCTTCATCTCGCTTTCGGTCGACGTGCTGCCGGAGATCCGCGAGTACGAGCGCACCAGCACGACGGTGATCAATTCCTATGTCGGACCGCCGGTGAAGGCCTACATCGAGACCATGATCGGTCGGCTCGCGGACGCCGGGCTGCCCAAGCGACTCTTAGTGATGCAGTCGAGCGGCGGCATCCTCGACGCCGCCACAGCGGTGCAGCGGCCGGCCCAGATCGTCGAGTGCGGCCCGGCGGCGGGCGTCATCGGCGCCCTTGAGGTTGGCCGGCGCAGCGGCTTCGAAAATCTCATTACCTTCGACATGGGCGGGACCACGGCCAAGGCGGCGATCATCGAGAACGGGGCGCTGCTGCATTCGGACGTGTTCGAGGTCGGCGGCGGCCTCTCGGCCGGCTCGGCCCTGGGTGGTGGTGGCGGCTATACCCTGAAGCTGCCGGCGATCGACATCTCCGAGGTCGGCGCCGGCGGCGGCAGCCTGGTCTGGCTTGACAAGGCCGGCTCGATGAAGGTCGGCCCGGAGAGCGCCGGCGCGGTGCCGGGACCGGCCTGCTACGACCTCGGCGGCGACGAGCCGACGGTGAGCGATGCCAACGTCGTCCTCGGCTACCTCAACCCCGAGGCCCTGGCCGGCGGCACGGTGCCGATCCGTGCCGAGCTTTCGCGCCACGCCATCGAGCGGCGTATCGCCAGGCCGCTCGGCCGCGAGGTGCTGGAGACCGCCTTCGGCATCCACACCGTGGCCAACGCGACGATGATGCGCGCGGTCAAGGGCGTCACCACTTACCGCGGGCGCGACCCGCGGACTTTCTCGCTCTTCGCCTTCGGCGGCAACGGCGGCGTGCACGGCGTCGATCTCGCCCGCGTGCTGCAGATCGGCGAAGTGATCGTGCCGCCCGCGGCCGGCGTCTTCAGCGCCGTCGGCCTCTTGTACGCGCGCCAGGAGCTGAACCTAAGCAAGGCCTTCCTGCACCTGCTGCACGACTTTCCGGCGGGGAAGGCGGAGGCTGACTACGCCGAGCTTCGGGCCGCCATCGCCGGGCACATGGATCGGCCCGAGGCGGCGATCGACTTCGAGCGTCAGGCCGACATGCGTTATCGGGGCCAGGCCTTCGAACTGACCGTGTCGCTGCCGGACGGACCGCTCGATGGCGAACGCCTGGGCCAGTTGGCTGCACGCTTCGAGACCGAGCACGAGCAACGTTACGGCCACAGGTTCGCCGGCGCCTATCCGCTGGAAGTGGTCAACCTGCGGCTGGTCGGCCGGCTGGGCGAAGCCCCGGCGCCACCGGCCATCGACGTCGTCGCGGCGGCGCAAGCGGCAGGGCAATCCGACCGCGAGGTCTATTTCGGTCCCGCGTTCGGGCCGCCGCTGGCGACCCCGATCGTCTCGCGGGCCGAAATCGGGCTGAGCCCACAGCCGGGGCCGCTGATCGTCGAAGAATACGATGCCACGACGGTGGTGCCCCCCGATTGCACCATTCGCCGCGACGGTCATGGTAATCTGGTGATCGGCCTGCCGTGAGCGGCCGAGGAGGATTGAGTGATGGCGAGCAACATCGACCCCTTCCAGCTCGAGGTCATGAAGAACAGCTTCGACGCGATCGCCGACAACATCGCGCTGACGCTGATGCGCACCTCCTATTCCGGCATCATCCGCGATTCCTTGGATTTCTCGACCGCGATCTGCGACGCCGAGGGGCTGACCCTGGCGCAGGGCGTCTGCACGCCGATGCATCTTGGCAGCTTCTACGACGCCATGCGCCGCATCATCCGCCAGTACGAGGGGCGGATCGACGAGGGCGACGTCTTCATCTCCAACGATCCTTACACCGCCGACGGCCAGCACCTGCCCGACATCTACATCGTCAAGCCGATCTTCTGGGAGGGCCGCCTCTCGGCCTGGTCGACCACGGTGGCGCACCATTCCGACGTCGGCGGCATCGTCCCCGGCAGCAACGCGCTGGGCGCCGTCGAGATCTACCAGGAGGGGCTGCGCCTGCCGGTGGTCAAGTTCGTCGAGGCGGGGCGGCCGAACCAGGCGGTCTGGGACATCATCGCCACCAACGTGCGCACGCCGGACAAGGTGATCGGCGATCTGCAGGCGCAGATGGCCGCCTGCACCAGCGGCGAGCGCGAGTTCAAGGAGCTGATCGCCCGCTATGGCCGCGAGGTGGTGATGGACTACGCCAGCCACCTGCACGACTACGCCGAGCGCCTGGCCCGGGCCGAGATCGCCGAGATCCCCGACGGCACCTACCGCTTCACCGACCACATCGACGGCCTGGGCGAGAATCCCGAGGAGATCGTGCTGCGGGCCGCGGTGACGATCGCCGGCGACCAGGTCACCGTCGACTGGACCGGCTCGTCGCCGATGGTCAAGGGCGGGGTCAACTCGACCCTGCCGTTCACCAAGGCCTGCGCCTACACCGCCCTGCGCTCGGTGATGTCGGCCGCAGTTCCCAACTGCCACGGCTTCACCCGGGCGATCGAGGTGGTGGCACCGGCCGGCACGGTGGTGAACCCGGTGCATCCGGGTCCGTGCGGCGCGCGCGGCATCACCGGCTACCGCATGATCGACTGCCTGTTCGGGGCCCTGGCCCAGGCCGTGCCCGAGAAGGTCACCGCCGACGGCTCCGGCGGCTCGACCCTGCCGACCATCGGCGGCTACCAGGACGGCAGGGCCTTCGTCTTCTGCGAGACCTTCATGGGCACCTGGGGTGCGGCCGCCGGGCACGACGGCCAGGAGGGCGTGCCGCACATGGGCGCCAACCAGACCAACGTGCCGATCGAGATGATCGAGGCCGAATACCCGATCCGCATCGAGCGCTACGGCTTCCTCGCTGATACCGGCGGCCCGGGGCGCCACCGCGGCGGCTTGGCGCTGACCCGCGAGTACCGGCTGCTGGCCGACGAGGCGCTTCTGAACGTCCGCTCGGACAAGCGCAAGCACCCGCCGCACGGCCTCTTCGGCGGCGCCGAGGGCGGGCCGTCGCTGAACCTGCTGGAGCGGGCCGACGGTGCTGAGCGCATCCTGCCGGTGCTGCTGACCGAGCCGGTCTACATGAAGCAGGGCGAGGTCTTCCGTCACCTGATGGCCGGCGGCGGCGGCTACGGCGAGGCGCTGGAGCGCGACCCCGCGCTGGTTCTGGCCGACGTGCGGGAGGAGAAGGTCAGCCTCGGCCACGCGGCCGAGGCCTACGGCGTCGTTATCCGCGACGGTGCCGTCGACGAGGCGGCGACGGCGGCGCGCCGCGCCGCGATCCGCGGCGCGCGACTGGCGCTCGCCGGCGAGGACTGAGGACCTATTCCGCCGTAATGCCGCCGTCGAGCACCAGCTCGGCGCCGTTCATCAGCGACGACTGCTCCGAGGCCAGGAAGACGATGCCTTTGGCGATCTCGTCGGGCAGGCCCATGCGGCCGATCGGCTGACGCTGGGTAAGCGCCGCCCAGGCGGCATCGAAATCGTTCTTCTGGTTCATCGACTGCCACTTGTGCGCGACCTCGTGCATCATGTCGGTGTTGATGATGCCGGGATGCACCGAGTTGACGCGGATGTTGTAGCCGAGTTTGGCGAACTCCAGCGCCGCCGACTTGGTGAACAGCCTGACCCCGCCTTTGGACATGCTGTAGGCCGAGCTCCAGGGCGAGCCGACGATGCCGGCGATCGAGGACAGGTTGACGATCGACGCCGCCGGTCCGCCCGCAGGGCAGCTTTCGCGCATCGGCGCGATGGCGTGCTTGGTGCCGAGGAAGACGCCTTCGAGATTGACCGCCGACAGCCGGCGCCATTCCTCGAGCGTCATCTCCTCGATCGTCTTTTCCAGGAAGACGCCGGCGTTGTTGACCAGCACGTGCAGGCCGCCGAAGCGGCGCACCGTCTCCTCGATCACCTGGCCCCAGCTGTCCTCACTGGTGACGTCGTGGCTGACGAACAGGGCCTCGGCGCCGCCCGCCTCGATCTCGGCGACGGTGGTGCGGCCGACCTCCTCCAGCCGGTCGGTGACGACGACGCCGGCGCCCTCGGCGGCCAGCGCCTTTGCCGTCTTGGCGCCGATGCCGCGGGCCGAGCCCGAGACGATGGCGATGCGTCCGTCCAGTTTGCCCATCTGCGTCCCTCCTTTGGTACCCAAGGCGATTTGTCCCGCCGCGTCATCGCGAGGCGGCAAAGCCGCCGAAGCGATCCAGAGTGTTTAGCCCTGGCGGTCCTGGATTGCTTCGCACCGCTTCGCGGCGCTCGCAATGACAAAGTTGGCCTTTCGTCGCGCTGACCTGAAGCCAAATCTCAGTTACCAGAGCATCTCGCTGGCGATCGCCGCGCCCTCGACGAGCGCGCCGAGCTTGGCCCAGGCGATCTCGGGGAAGACGTTGGGATAGCCGGCGAAGGTGGCGAAGCCGCAGTCGGCCGAGGCGATCACCCGCTCGCGCCCGACGACGTCGGCGTAGCGCCTGATCCGCTGCGCCACCAGGCGCGGATGCTCGATGAAGTTGGAGGTCGAGTCGATGACGCCCGGCAGCAGTACCTTGTCGTCGGGCAGCGCCGTCTCCTGGAACACCTCCCACTCGTGCTCGTGGCGGGGGTTGGCGCCCTCGAGCGAGATCGCCATGACCCGGGCCTTGAGCACGATGTCGATGATCTGGCTGAGCGGCACGTCGTGGTGGTGCGGGCCCTCGTAGTTGCCCCAGCAGAGATGCAGTCGCAAGGCTTCGGGCGGCAGCCCGGCGACGGCCGCGTTCAGCACCTCGATGTGCTGGGCGGCGAGCCCGCGGAAGCTTTCCAGGGTCTTGTCGGCGTGCGCCAAGTGCCGTCCCATGGCCAGGTCCGGGCAGTCGATCTGCAGCAGGAAGCCGGCCTCGACGATGGCCCGGTACTCCTGCGTCAAGACCTCGGCCAGGGCCTCGAGATAGACCTCGTGGCTAGGGTAGTGCTGGTTCTCCAGGAAGACGCTGACGACGCCGGGCGAGGCGGCGTTGAGGAAGCCTTCGACCGGCGGATGCGCCGCCACCGCCGCCTGAAAGTTGGCGATGTCGGTCTCCAGCGGCCGGCGATCCTCGAGCCGGATCGGGCCTTGGCAGATCGGGCCGCTGGCCGAGGGGATGGTGCCGCCGATCTGCACCAGATGGCGGGCGTACTCGCGGTAGTCCAGCAGGTCCTGGGCGCCGCGGCTGCGGCCCTCGCCGGCGAAGCCTGAGAAGCGGTCCTTGACGTAGGTGGCGTAGCTGATCTTGCTCATCTCGCCGTCGCTGACCACATCGAGGCCGGCGGCGACCTGGCGGCGGACCACCTCGTCGACTCCCTTGCGCACTTCGGCCTCGAAGGTGACGGCATCGACGGTCTCGCCGGCCTCGCGCGCCATCAGCATCTCGCGCAGGTGCTGCGGGCGGGGCAGGCTGCCGACGTGCGTCGTCAGGATCCGGTCGCTGCTGAGCTTCATCAAGTCCTCCCTGGAGCCGATTATAGCGGCTCGGGCCACTCGTGCTATCGTCCGCCCGCACCGGGCGGAGTTCCGGTCCACGAGCACGGAAGAGGAACGAGCATGGGCGAGCGCAAGGCGCCGGAGCAGCTGAGGAGCCACCGCCGGTTCGGCGCCGACGACATGCGCGCCTTCGGCCACCGCAGCCGGGCCAGGCAGATGGGCTACGCGGCGCCGGACTTCGCCGGCAAGCCGGTGATCGCGATCATCACCACCTGGAGCGAGCTCAAGCCCAGCCACATCCACTTCCGCCAGCGCGCCGAGGAGGTCAAGCGCGGGGCCTGGCCGGCCGGCGGCTGTCCGGTCGGGCTGCCGTGCATGTCCTCGGGCGAGGTCATCGTCAAGCCGACCACCATGCCTTACCGCGACCTCTTGGCCATTGAGCTGCGCCGATGGGCGGCTGCGACTTCGACTTCCTGGCAACGGGCCCGCGGGTGCCCGAGCCCGAAATCCACTGAATTCAGGCAAGGTGGAGAGCGAGACCGTGAGCGGTAGGCTGGTTGCTCACTTCCAGCTCTTAGCGCGCTATAACCAGGGCGCCAACGACATCCTGTTCGCGGCCGTCGCCAAGCTGGACGATGCCGAGCGCAAGAAGCAACGGCCGGCCTTCTTCGGCAGCATTCACGGCACGCTGAACCACATCCTCTTGGGCGATCGCATCTGGCTCGGCCGCTTCGAAGGCGGGACCATGGCGAGCACCAACCTCGATGCCATCCTCTACAAACACTTTGAGGAGTTGCGCCAGGCGCGGGCCGAGGAAGACGCGCGACTCTCGCGCCTTACCGCCGGCCTCGATGCCACCTTCCTCGACGGCAGCATCGCTTACGTCAACAACCAGGGCTTCGAGGTCGAAGACCCGGCCGGGCTGTTGCTGGCGCACCTCTTCAACCACCAGACCCACCATCGCGGCCAGGTACACGACATGCTGAGCCAGACCGAAGTGCCGCCGCCCTCGCTCGACATGCACCGGGTGATCAATCCGACGCCGGGTTAATCGCCGCGGCGGCCCTCCACCGACTCGCGCAGGAGCTCCAGCTCGAGCCAGGTCTCCTCGGCCTCGGCGAGTTCGCGCCGGGCGGCCATGAGACGGTTCGCCTGGAGTTGGAAGGCCTCGGGATCACGGCCGAACAGGGCCGGGTCGGCGAGCTTGCCTTCCAGGTCGGCGACGGTTCGCTGCAATGCACCGATCCGCTTCGGCAGCTCTTCCAGGATCCGGCGCTCCTTGTAGCCGAGGCGGCGTCCCGCCGGCGCCGGCGGCATCGGCGCCTCCGGCTTGATGGACCTGACCGCCGGCAGCGGAAGCGGCGGCGGGCGTTGACGCAGATAGTCGCTGTAGCCGCCGGGATATTCGACCGCCCGGCCGCCAGGCCCGAGGACGATGGTCGAGGTGGCGACGCGATCGATGAAGTCGCGGTCGTGGCTGACCAGCAGCACGGTACCGGCATACTCGGCCAGCAGTTCCTGCAGCAGGTCCAAAGTCTCGATGTCGAGATCGTTGGTCGGCTCGTCGAGGACCAGAAGGTTGCTCGGCAGGGCCAGGGCCTTGGCCAGCAGCAGGCGGTTGCGCTCGCCGCCCGAGAGCGAGCCGACCGGGCTGCGCGCCTGGTTTTCCGCGAACAGGCAGTCGCGCAGATAGGCGACCACGTGGCGCGGCCGGCCCTGTACCATGACCTGGTCTCCGCCGCGTTCGGCCAAAGTCTCCCAAAGGCTCTTGGCGGGATCCAATGCCGCCCGTTGCTGGTCGAGATAGGCGAGCTGAAGGCCGCTGCCCAGGCGCACCCGGCCGCGGTCAGGCGTCAGTTCGCCAACCAGCATTTTGAGCAGGGTCGTCTTGCCGGCGCCGTTCGGGCCGACGATGGCGACGCGGTCGCCGCGCATGATGCGGGTGGAGAACCAATCGATCACGACCTTGCCGTCGAAGGCCTTGGAAATCGCTTCGGCCTCGATCACCAAGCGGCCGGAAAGCCCGGCACTCGTTGCCTCCAGCTTGGCGCGGCCGGCGCGGGCGATCTGGGCGGCGCGGGCACGGCGCAACTCGTGCAGGCGCTGCAAGCGCCCCTGGTTGCGTCGGCGCCGGGCGCTGATGCCTTCGTGCGACCAGCGCGTCTCGGCTTGGATCAGGCGGTCGAGCTTGTGCTGTGCCGTCGCCTCCCGCTCCAGGATCTCGTTCGCCCAGGACTCGAAGCCGGCATAGCCGCCGTCGAGCCGCCGCACGATGCCACGATCCAGCCAGAGCACGGCTGTTGCGACCCGGCTCAGCAGCGCCCGGTCGTGGCTGACCAGCATGATCGCCCCGGTGACGTCGCGAAGCATCTCTTCCAGCCACTCGATGGTCGGCAGGTCGAGATGGTTGGTCGGCTCGTCCAGCAGCAACAGCTCAGGCTCGCTGACCAGCGCCCTGGCGATCTGCGCCCGGCGCGCTTCGCCGCCGGACAGCGTCGGTGGCCGGCGGTCCGGCTCGAGGCGAAGCGTCGTCAGCCATTTCTGGACGCGATGATCGTCGGCACCATCGCCGTCTTCCAGGGCGGCGGCGACGTACGCGCCGACGGTCGCGAAGTCGCCGAGGTCGGCGGTCTGAGCGAGATAGCTGGCGCGGCAGCCCTGGCGCACGTCGCGCGTCCCGGCGTCGGGCTCGACGAGACCGGCTGCGATCTTCAGCAGGGTCGACTTGCCGACGCCGTTGCGGCCGACCAGGGCCAGCCGCTCGCCTTTGGCGAGCGTCAGTTCGAGGTCTTCGAAGAGCGGCCGGGTATCGACGCGGATGGCGACGTCGCGGAGCGACAGCAGCGGCGGTGCCATGATCGGGGGCTCAACTGGCCGGCCCGGCCACGGTTCCGCCGCCGGGCGGCTGCGGGGCCTGCGGCGGGAAGACGAAGCGGCGGTAGAAGTAGCCGACCGCAACCAGGGCCAGGCCCAGGCCGATGAAGGACAGCGCCCGGTAGATGCCCGTCAGGCCGGCCATGTCGTAAAGGAAGACCTTCAGCACCGTCAGCATGAAGATGGCGAGCGAGGCGTGCCTGAGCACGCTGTAGCCGCGCCAGATGCCGATCGCCAGCAAGCCCCCGGCATAGCAGAGCCAGGCCAGCGAATAGCCGTACCCTTCGGCATCGCTGGCGCTGCCGTAAGCGAACCGGCTGCCCTGGAAGGCGTGGCGGACCTCGAGCGAGAGCCAGACGAAGCTGGTCAGCAGTGCCGCCGCGCCGGCGACCCGCAACACCCGGAGGTGCTGGTGGCGGCGGGCATGGCGCAGGAACAGGATGGCGAAGATCAGCGGGCCGCCATAGGCCAATGCCATGAGGTTGAACACCGGCCACTTGCCGACGGCGGCGTTGCTGAAAAGCGGGTTGCCGACCAGCACTTGCAGCAGGATCACCTGCGTCGTCGCCATGCCGGCCAGGATACGCCAACCCCAGACCGGTACGGCGCGCCCGTTCTCGCCGTGCCGGCGGTAGAGCGCATAGGCGATGGCGAGCCAGGCGATCGAATCGAGCGCCCGTTCCTCGAACGGATAGCGCCAGGCATCGAGCGGCCCGGTGATAAGATTGCGAATCTCCAGCGTCACCAGCATCACCGAGAAGGCCAGGGCGCCAGCTTCCAGCACGGTGACCGTGACGTCGTCGCCACGCCTGTGGAAGACCCGCGCGGCGATGAAAAATGCCAACGCCGGCAGCCCGTAGCCGTAGATCAGCCAATTCAGGCCGAGCCAGCTGTCGACGTGATAGTTCAAAAGCTCGGGATTAAGGGCCAGACGCACCAGCACGATGGCGGCCAGGATCAGCGCCGTGCGCCTGAGCGCGGGCAGCTCGAGCCTGGCCTCGATCCAGGCGATCGCCGGCAGCGGCGCCGCCAGGGCCACGGTCAGCCAGGCGTTCTCCAGCGCCGTGGTCGCCGCCAGGGCCAGCGCCGCGACGACGCCGACGGCGTAGGCGCCCAGCGCCCCGGTCATGCCCGCGGCCTGCCGGTAGCGCCCGACCCGGTCCGCGGCGACCACCAGGACCGCGGACAGCGCCAGGGCGACGGCGGTCCAGGCGAGGTCGAGCTGGAAGTTCTTGATCCGCCAATAGGCCAGTGCGAACAGCACCAGCGGCGCGGCGGTCGACAGTGCCGCCCAGAGGGCCGGCCGCCGAGCGCCCCACAGCGCAACGAACCCGCCGAGAGCGAAGAGGGCTGCAAAGAACGCTGTCGCCAGCACGAAGACGTTGAGCTCGGGCGGAATCACCGGGCCGGCGACCTTGCCGATCTCCAGGCCGTCCAGGACGTACATCGGCGCCCGCTCGCTGACGATCCGCGGCAGGTGCCAGAGCGCGATGGCGAGCGCGCTTGCCGCCAGGATGACGATCGGGATGCCATCGAAAGTCGGCTCGCGACGGGCGTGCAGCATAGCGGCGGCAGCGGCGATGGCCATGACGGCGAGCGAGGCCACGCCATAGTTGTCCATGCGCACCAGCATGAAGATCAGCATCGCCATGGCGGCGAGCGCGATCCAGGCGATCCGCTCCGCTGGTGGCAGCAGCCACGGCCAGGGCACGCCCGGGAGGTCCGGCGGCGCCGGACCCCAGACGTGGCGCACCAGCACGAACAGCGCGCCGGTCACCAGCAGGAAGGCGCCGAGGATGTAAACGTCGCCCGCCTCCCAAGCGAACAGGTACCAGATCAGCGGCCAGAGCACGGCGCCGACGAGCGTCACCCAGGCGAGCCACCACCAGCCCATGTAGCGGACCACGGCAAGGGCGCCGGCGACCAGCAGGGCGAGGTAGGGGAACAGCGCCTCGGCGACCTGGTCGCCGGTGTGCACCAGGGCCGGGATGAAGAAGCCGCCGACGATCCCGAGCAGCGCCATGAAGGGTCCGTGCAGGAACGAGAGCAGCACCGCCAGCGCGGCCACCGCGGCGAGCAGCACGAAGGCGGCGAGCGGGGCCAGCATGTCGTAGAGCGCATAGGCGGCGTAGATGCTGCCGTAGAGCGTCACCACCCCGGCGGAGGCCAGCGCCGGCGGCACGTAGGAGGGCGAGATCGAGGCCCAGGCCCGTTCGAGCGGCCGGCGGCGCAGCCACTCGCCGAGGGCGATCAGGGCGAGGCCCAAAAGCACGCCGAGAACGATCCGCACCGTCGGCCCCAGCAGGCCCTGGTCGATGGTGTACTTGACCAGGAAAATGCCGCCGAGCGCCAAGGTGACGGCGCCGAGCCAGACCAGCCAGCGGGCGGTGAAGGCCTCTTCCCAGTTGAAGCCGCGCCCCGCGCCGGCCGGCGGCGGAGGTGGGGGCGCCTGGGGTGCCGCCGGTTCCGGTTCAGGCCCGGGCTGCGGCGCGAATTCCGCCTCGGGCTGAGGTTCGGGCTCTGGCTCCGGCTCCGGCGGAGCGGGTGCTGCGGCCGCGCGCAGCGCCTCGGCCAGCAGGTCGAGGCGGCGTTCGAGGGCCCGCATCTCGCCGCGGATATCGCTGGTGCGTTGAAAGGCGACGATACCGACGATGGCGCCGCCGAGGACGAACAGCGCCACGGCGACCGGCACCAGGAAGAAATAGAGGTCGAACACGCCCTCACCCCCGGGGCAGCACGAATCGCCCGAATGCTACGTTACCGGGGGCCTCGGTACTATCTAAACCGGCCGCGCGCGGCGCCTACCGGGTTCAGGAGGCCTGCTCCTTGGTCTTCAGGAAGCGGATCTGCGGCCAGTTCTCGCTGGCGTCGTTGAGATGCCAGGCGTTGCGGGCCAGAAACACCGGCGTGCCGTCATAGTCTTCGGCCAGGCTGGCGCGATTGGCGTTGGAAAAGGCCTTAAGTTCGTCCGCCCGCTCGGCTTCCAGCCAGCGCGCCGTGTAGAGCGTCGTCGGCTCGAAGCGCACCGGCACCGCGTATTCGTTGCGGATGCGGTCGGAGAGGACGTCGAACTGCAGCGCCCCGACGGCACCGACGATCCAGTCCGAGGTGGTCTGGCGGCGAAAGGCGCGCGCGGCGCCCTCCTCGGACAGCTGCAGCAGCGCCCGCTCCAGGTGCTTGGCGCGCAGCGGGTCCTCGGGTCGCACCGCCTGCAGCAGCTCGGGCGCGAAGCTGGGAATGCCGGTGAAGCGCAAACTTTCGCCTTCGCTCAAGGAATCGCCGATCCTGAGGTTGCCGTGATTGGGGATGCCGATGATGTCGCCGGCGAAGGCCTCCTCGGCGAGCTCGCGCTCCTGGGCCAGGAACAGCACCGGGTTGTGCACGTTCAGCAATTTGCCGGTTCTGACGTGACGCAGCTTCATGCCGCGCCTGAAATGGCCCGAACAGAGCCGCACGAAGGCGATTCGGTCGCGATGCTTGGGGTCCATGTTGGCCTGGATCTTGAAGACGAAGCCGGTGACCTTGTCCTCGTCGGGCTTGATCGTCCGCAGCTCGGTCGGCTGGCTCTTGGGCGGCGGCGCCAATCGGACCAGGCCCTGAAGCAGCTCGGCAACGCCGAAATTGTTGATTGCGCTGCCGAAGTAGACCGGCGTCATGTGCCCCTCGCGATAGCTTTGCAGCGAGAATTCCGGGCAAAGCCCGCGCGCCATCGCCACCTCCTCGCGAAGCTCGCGCACCGCGTGCTCGGGCAGGTGCGCCTCCAGCGTCGGATCATCCAGGCCCTTGCAGCTGAAGCTCGCGCGCGGACGGGTGCCGTTGCTGCGGTCGACCAGTACCAGGCGGTCGTCGAGCAGGTCATAGCAGCCGCGGAAATGGCGGCCCATGCCGATCGGCCAACTCGTCGGGGCGACGTCGAGGGCCAGGGTCTGCTCGATTTCGTCCAGGAGATCGAAGGAATCGCGGCCGTCGCGGTCGAGCTTGTTGATGAAGGTGATGATCGGCACGTCGCGCAGGCGACAGACCTCGAACAGCTTGCGGGTCTGACTCTCGATGCCCTTGGCCGCATCAATGATCATGACCGCCGAGTCGACGGCGGTCAGGGTGCGATAGGTATCCTCGCTGAAATCCTCGTGCCCGGGCGTGTCCAGAAGATTGAAGATGCAGCCCTGATACTCGAAGGTCATGACCGAGGCGCTGACCGAGATGCCGCGCTCGCGTTCCACCTTGAGCCAGTCGGAGCGCGCGCGCCGCTGCTCGCCGCGCGCTTTCACCGCGCCGGCAAGCTGAATGGCGCCGCCGAACAACAACAGCTTCTCGGTTAGCGTCGTCTTGCCGGCGTCGGGATGCGAGATGATCGCAAAGGTCCGCCGCCGCGCAACCGCATCGCTCAGTTTCATTATCTCTCCGGGCGTTCTGGATCGCGGCGATGGCGATGCCATCGCCCTGAGGCCACGCCGCTCAAGCTTTCGGTAAGAGCAAGCGGCGCCTCAATAGCACCGCGGCACGTGCCGGTCATGTAATTTTACATTGTGCCGGTTTCAAGACGGCCGAGCTCCGCCCGGCGCATTGAGATCTCCGTTAATCAACTGATGCGGCGGCCAATCCATAACACCAGCAGATAAACGATGAAGGTGATCATCGGCGGCAACACCCACAGCAGCAAAAAAGCCAGCCACTCCTGGGGGCTTGGCGAAAGCGTGAAGGACTTGGTCTCGTCGTAGATGTAAATGGTGATCGCCAAGACCCACCCGACGGCGCCGGCCAGCCACAACCAGAACAGGCCCTTTTCCCAAGCCACAATCGCACCCCACGCCTTACCTCGCCAGCTGCCCGCGCCTGCGGCCGATAGTTCGGTCCGCTGCCGAGGGTTACCGAAGCAATCGGACGGTCAGGCACCGAGGAAACCGGGCCGGCCATCTGGCTTTGCTCTGCCGAGGCAAGCCGTCCCAATCCCGCCAGCAGAATAAAATTAACACAAGGAGGCCGAATTTTCAGCAGCCAAGTCTGACTCGCGGCGGTCGCGTTGCCGCGCGCTCGCCGCCGACCGCAGTTGCCGACTATAGTGCTCGGGCGCCTGGCCGTAAGACCTGAAGGAGTGCGGGTTGCCCGAAACGATTACCATCGAGCATCGGTTTTGCGGACCGCCGAACTCGGGTCATGGCGGCTATGTCGCCGGCCGCCTCGCGGTCATGATCGGTGGCGATGCCGAAGTGACGCTGCGCCAGCCGGTGCCGCTCGGCCGGGGGCTCGAGGTCGTGCGCGGCGCCGAGGCGATCGCCGTTCGCGACGGCGAGGCGCTGATTGCCGAAGCGCGGCCACGCTCGCCGCGGTTGGAGCTGCCGCGGCCGGTCGGTTTCGAGACGGCATCGCGGGCGGCAGCGGCCGAGGCATACGTCAACAACGCGTTCTCGCGCTGCTTCGCCTGCGGCCCGGCGCGCCCGCCCGGCGACGGTCTGCGGATCGTGGTCGGGGACGTCGGCGCCGGCATCCTCGCAGCGCCCTGGGTCCCGGAGGCCGATCTCGCCGGCGCCAAGGGCCGGATCGATCCGGTCTACCTTTGGGCGGCGCTTGATTGTCCGAGCGGCTTTGCCGTCTCCGGCAAGGTCGGCGTTCCGATCCTGCTCGGACGAATGACGGCCCATGCCTCCGAGGAGCTCGAGCCGGGCAGCCGCACCGTCATCATGGCCTGGCCCCTCGGCAACGATGGCCGAAAGCGCTTCGCGGCCAGCGCCCTTTTCGACGAGGCCGGGCGCTGCCTAGGCCGAGCCGAGTGCGTCTGGTTCCGGCCGAGGGCCGCGTTCTGAGCGGGGCTCAGGGCTGCAGCGGCTCGGGTTCGCCTTCGGGCAAGGGCATCTCGAAGACGTTCAAGGTCATTGCGACCAAGCCGTAGTATCCCATGATGCCGACCAGTTCGACCACGCCATGCTCGCCGAAACGCTCGACCGCGGCGCAGTAGGTCGATTCACTGATTCGGTTCGTGGCGTAGTATTCCGTGGCGAAGCGATAGACCAAGTCCTGATCGTCGTCCTTAAGGTCCGGGGTGCTGCGGTTGGCGATGGCCTCGATCGCCGCCTCGGGCACGCCGGCCTCGCGGGCGATGCGGGCATGCGCGTACCATTCGTATTGCGCCGTCCAGTGCCGCGCGGTCACCAGAATCGCCAGCTCCGACAGCCGCGGCGGCAGCGAAGTGTTGAAGCGGCAGAACTCGCCCAGCTTCTGGCCGCGATCGGCGAGCGACGGGCTTCTGAGCCAGGCCTGGAAAGGGCCGCGCAGGCCGCCGCGCGGCCCGGCGGCAATCTCGTCGGCGATGCGTCGTTGCTCGTCTGTCATGGTTTCGGGCGTCAGCGGCTGCAGTCGCGCCATGATGTCTCCTCTCTCGCACTGAATTCGACGTTCACGGGGCTGGACTCGCCCCCCGACCGCGGCTGAAGGCCCAGCCGCGGTTGAGCAGGAAGGTTATCGCCGGGACCACGCTGACGACCAGGGCCAAGCCGATGCGATAGTCCCAAGTCAGGACATCGACGACCAGATAAACGATGCCCTGGTTCAAGGCCAGTCCCAGCAGGGCGATGACGACGAAGCGGGGAAAGTGCCGCTGGTGGGCGCCGGTCAAGCCGAAGGTCCACCTGTGGTTGCCGACGTAGGTGACGAACAGGGCGGTCGAGAAGGCGATCATGTTGGCGGCGAACGGACCCAGCACGCGTCCCTCGACAAGCAGCAGCACGATGCTGGCGTGGGTCAGCGTGGCGACAATCCCGATCAGGGCGAAGCTCAGGACCTGGCGGCGCAGCTTGTGATGCCGCCGCGGCGCCTCCGGCAACCGCCTCATCCCTTACCGATCGCTGCCGGTCGCTCCGCCGGGGGCGCCGCCTCCGCGCTCGCCGCGGGCAGATAGTCCTGCACGATGTAGAGCGGGCGCCGTTTGGCCTCGTTGAAGACGCGGCCGAGATACTCGCCGAGAATGCCGATCGTCATCAGCTGCAGACCCCCCAGGAACAGCACCACCACCATTAGCGAGGGATAGCCGGCGACCGGGTTACCGTAGATCAGGGTGTCGATGATGATGTAGATGCCGTAGGCGAAGGCGAACAGGGCCGTCAGCGAGCCGACGTAGGTGGCGACCTTCAAAGGCGCAATGGTGAAGCTGGTGATGCCTTCGATCGAGAAGTTCCAAAGTTGCCAGTAGTTCCACTTGCTCTTGCCGGCAAAGCGAGGATCACGGTGATAGGGCACCGCCCGCTGGCGAAACCCGACCCAGGCGAACAGCCCCTTCATAAAGCGGTGCTGCTCGCGCAGGCGGCCCAACGCATCGATCGCGCGGCGACTCAACAGGCGGAAGTCGCCGGTGTCGGCGGGAATCGTCACCTGCCCGCCCAAGCGCTGCATCAGCCGATAGAACAGGTGTGCCGTGGTGCGCTTGCCGAGGCTCTCGCCTTGGCGAGAGATCCGCTGGGCGTAAACCACGTCATAGCCATCCTGCCAGCCCCGGACCAGCTCCGGAATGAGCTCGGGCGGATCCTGCAGGTCGGCGTCGATGATCACGGCGGCATCGCCCCGCGCATGGTCCAGCCCCGCGGTCAGGGCGATCTCCTTGCCGAAGTTGCGCGACAGGTCGATCACCGCGACCCGCGGGTCGGCGGCACGCAGGCCGAGCATGACCTCGAGCGTGCCGTCGCTGCTGCCGTCGTTGACGTAGATGATGTCGGTGTCGAGATCGAGGCCATCGAGCACCTGGTCCAGACGTTCATGGAAGTGCGCCAGCACGTCATTTTCGTTGTATGCCGGGACCACCACCGACAACCGCCGCCCGGACGTTCGGGACGGCGACGGCGAATTGTCGGGACTGGTCGGCATCGGACGGTCGGCTCGCGCTCCCGGTGCGACGGGCGGTCGAATCGGCGAGGCATCATAGCCGCTGCGGCCCGGCGATGACATAGCGCCACCGCCAGGCCGGCGGGCTCAGCGGCGGACCTTGAAGAGGAGGAAGCTCTCGGCCAAGGGCTGCGGCAGCGCCACCGCGGCCAGCCAGTCGGGAGACCGGCCCTGTTCTAGCGCCCGAAACAGCGTGTTTCCGCCGTTGCCGCGCCGGTAGTCGGTGGCTTCCTCGGTGCCACGGCAGATCAGGATCAGATCGATGCCGCGGCGCTCGATGATGGCTCGGGCCTGTTCGGGTGGCAGGCGGCCGAGCGCCCGGATGGCGTCGATGATGCTGCGCGCATTGCGGTGGTTGGGCGTGGCGATGACCTCGTGCCGGGTCCGGTACAACAGCTCTGGCCCGAAATTTATGAAACTCAAGATGCGCCGGCTGCGGTCGTTGAGATCAGGCGACTGGTCGATCCAACGGCTCATCTCGGTCAATGGGCAGCCCGGCCCGCCACCAGCCACCGCCCGCGGCTGGTGCAAGGCCGTGCCGAGCAACGGAAAGCCGAACAGGAACAGCACGGCGACGCCGGCACGTCCGGCCGCCCGCGCCAGCGAGGCCCGCCGGCCCAGCCTGTCGAGCAAGGCCGCCAGCAGGCCCGCGTACGGAATCACCAGGACGTATTGGGCGAAGTTTGCCCAGCGCTGCTGGGCGATCGCCAGCGGCACATAACAGAGGCTCAGCAACAACAGCCAGAGCCAGGCGCGGCGCTCGGCTCCCGCACGCGTCAGCGTGCGGTGCACGAGGAAGGGCACGGCGAGAAAGGTCAGCCCCAGGTGAAAGACGAACTGCGGCAGGGTCCGTCGAGGATGTGCGAAGTCGATCAGCGGCGCGTATTCGGAGATGTCGTTGAACCACTGGGCGACGGCGTCGGAATCGATCTCGGCGAGCGGACCCTGATAGAACTTGGGCAGCAGTGCCCACATGGCGGCGGCGACGAAGCCGCCGCCGACCAGCGAAGCGGCAATGCGGAGCGGCCGGGAGCGCGCTAACGGCAGCCAGCGGTCGAGCGCCAACACCGCCAGCGCCGCCAGGGCCGCCAGGGCGAACAGCACCAGGTGCACTATCGACGGCGCATCATAGTGTTGCGCGGCGAACCCCGCCGGACCGTGCTCGGCCAACAGGCTGAGGGCGAACCCAGCGGCGAGCGCACAGGCGAAGACGGCAAGCTTGGCCGCGAAGTCCTCGCGCACGGCGATCCAGGCGAGGCCGAGGGCGAGGAAGCTGGCCGCGCTGACGACCAGGCTCTCCAGGCTGATCCACATGCTGAAGATCGCCGGCAGCGCAGCCAGCAGGGCCGCGCGCAAACCGGCGGCGGGGGCCAGGAGCCGCAGCATCGCCCCCAGGTACCAGACGAACAGCAGGGCCAGGAAGCCGTGATGGTCCGGACGCGCCAGCGACGACATGTGGATGATGAAGAGCTGGAAAGCGAACAGGATGCCGAGGTAGATCAGGCCGCGGTCGTCGAACAGCGGCCGCGCCGCCCAGACCAGCACGAACAGCGAGAGCAGATGCAATACCGGGCTGACGAAGATGCCCCAGACATGCAGCCCGGCATCGAAGCCCAGGAAGGGCATCAGCGGGGCGGCGCCGGCCAGCAGCACGACATCGAAGGGCCGCGGCCAGTAAAGCTCGTCGCCCTCGGGCGGATTGCCGCGGTGGATCCGATGGTCGAACCAGTCGCCTGTCTCGATCAGCTGCTTGGCCCGCAGCAGGTGGGTGTAGCCGTCGATGCCGACGAACTTGCCGTCCAGCGCCACCAGCCCGTCGCGCACGTGGCTCAGCCCCTGGGCGACGATGACCAGTACGATCGGGAAGGCGACGATGGCGAACAGGCGGCGCAAGAGAGAGCCTACCAGACGCCGATCAGGTAGCCGCGCTGCTTGCCGGTGCCGGTGCGCCGGGCGACCTCGGCGTCGCTGATCGTGGTCCGCGTCCGCCGCCGGCGCAGCCAGGCGAAGAGGCGCTCGTGCAGCTCGGCGCGGACCTCGACGTGGTCGGGGCTTCGCCCCAGATCGCACAGCTCGCCCGGGTCCGCTCCGAGGTCGAAGAGCTGCGGGCGGAAGCGCTCGTAATGGAGGTACTTCCAGCGCCCGGTACGGACCATGAAGGCGCGCGCCTCCTCGGGGCCGAGCCCGAGCTGCAGGCGGGCCCGGCGCCAGGCATAGTCGGTCTCGCTGAAGGCGGCGTCGCGCCATTCGGGCGCCGCGCCACGGGGCCGCAGCAGCGGCAGCAGCGAGCGTCCCTCCAGGCGGTGCGGCTGCGCCTGGCCGCCGAGCACGTCGATGAAGGTCGGCAGCAGGTCGATGGCCTCGACCAGGCGCTCCTCGACCCGGCCCCGGGTGGCGTCGGCGGCGCCGTCGGGGTCGCAGATGATCAGCGGGATGCGGACCGCCTCCTCGTGGAACAGCTCCTTCTCGCCGAGCCAGTGATCGCCGAGATAGTCGCCGTGGTCGGAGGTGAAGACGATCATGGTGTCGGCGAGCCGGCCGCTGTCTTCGAGATGGCGCATCAGCCGGCCGACATGGTCATTGATCTGCTTGATCAGCCCCATGTACACCGGGACCACGTGCAGGCGCACCTTGTCGTTCTGGAAGTTCCGGCTGTCCTCGTGTTCCATGAAGGCGGCATGGACGGGATGCGGATCGTCCCGCTCGCGCCGGTGGCGGTTGGGCGGCAGCACCTGGTTGGCGCCATACATGTCGTTGTAGGGGGCCGGTGCGATATAGGGCCAGTGCGGTTTGATGTAGGACAGGTGCAGGCACCAGGGCTCGTCGCCGGCCTGCTCGATGAACTCGATGCCGCGGCTGGTGGTGTAGGCGGTCTCGGAATCCGCCTCCTTGACCCGGGCCGGCAGGCGGGCATGGCGCATCAGCCAGCCGCTCAAGGCTTCGCCGTCCGGTCCTTCGGCGGAATTGGCGATGGTGTGCCAGGGATTGGCACCGCCTTCGTAGCCCTGCTCGCGCAGGTAGCGGTTATAGGCGAGGTCGGGGTCGGCGCTTTGATCGGGGTGCAGGCCGTCGTCGCGCTCGAAGGCCTCGAAGCCGCACTCGGCGACGAGGCGCCCGATGGCCGATTCCGGGTCGAGGGCGAGTCGCGCCATGCCCTCGTGATCGGCGCGCATATGCGTCTTGCCGACCAGGGCGACGCGTTGGCCCAGGGGTCGCAGGTAGTCGCCGATGGTGTGCTCGGCGAGGCCGACGGGCACATTGTTCCAGGTGGCGCCGTGCGAGAACATGTAGCGGCCGGTGTAGAAGGAGGCGCGCGAGGGCCCGCAGATCGGCGACTGGCAATAGGCGCGGGCAAAGCGGACGCCGCGGGCGGCCAGCGTATCGACATGCGGGGTCGCCAAAGTCGGATGGCCGTAGCAGCCCAGGTAATCGGCTCTGAGCTGATCGCACATGATGAACAGGATGTTCCTGACCTCGGCCATCTCCCGCCCTCCGCCGCAGCGCTGGCTCACGCGGCGGCGGCTAGACTATAGTTGCCGGGACCGGCCGCGTAAAAGCGCATTAGAGGGATGGCAGCATGAACCAGAACAGGATCGCCGGCGCGGCCGACGCCTTGGCCGCGGCCTGGCAGCGGGGCGGGCGGATCGACTTGCCGAGCGCCGTCGTCGCCCCCGCCGACTTGGATGAGGCGGTTCGCATTCAGGACGCCCTGCACGAGCGTCTGGGTCTCGAATGCGTGGGCTGGAAAGTCGGCATGTCGAGCAAGGCGGCGCTGGCGGCGTCCGGCCTGCCGGCGCCGTTCACCGGGCGACTTTACCGGCCGCGGCAGTTCACCACTCCGGCCAGCTTCGCCGCCGACGCCTTCAGCCATGCCATCGTGGAGGCGGAGATCGCTTTCCGCATGGCCCGCGATCTGCCGCCGCGCGCGGCCGAATACACCGAGGCCGAAGTCCTGGAGGCGGTGGCCACGGCGCTGCTCGGCATCGAGGTGGCGGACAATCGTTACGATGCCAAGCCGCCAATCTCGCCGCTGCTCCTGACTGCGGACAACGGTGCCACCGGCGCTTACGTTGTCGGTCCCGACATCCCCGGCTGGCGCGACATCGACCTGGCGGCGGTCGAGGCGACGCTCGAGGTCAATGGCGCCCTTGCCGGAGCCTCGTTGCAGGGCGATGCCCGCTGCCAGCCGGTGCCAGTGCTGGTCTGGGCCGCCAATGCACTGTCCGTCAGGGGCGTCGGGCTCAGGGCCGGCGACATCGTCAGTACCGGGACCGCCTGCGCGCCGACCCCCTGCGGCCCCGGCACGCGGGCGATCGCCCGCTTCGCCGGCCTCGGCGAGGTCCGGCTGACGATCGCTTAGTCGTCCCTGGCCCGTCGCCAGAGGCCGCGGTGGCGGCGGCGGGCATCCGCTTCATAGTGTACATAACGGTCAGTGACGGTGGTGTCGGCGCGGGCCCAGCCGGTGTAGGTCATGCCTTCCGAGAGGCAATAGCCGCCGGCCCGGCAGACCGCGGCGCCACCAACGCCGCCTACCTGCCGGCACTCGACGATGGCGCCGGCGGTCAGGTCCATCAGCGCGCTGCGGCTGATCTGGCCGCAAGCGATGCGCTTGCCGGCGACGTCGCACTCGGAGCCCAGGGCAGGTGCGGCAATGCCGTAAAGCCGCACGCGCTGTCCCTCGACCTCGATGGTCTGACCGTCGATCACCCGCGCCGGCCCGAGCAGCTCAGCGGCGCCGGCCGAAGCGGGCGCGAAGACGAGGGCGAGGGCGAGCGCGTATCCGGACCGGTCGTTCATGCGCTTATGCTAGCGCACGCCGCGGCGGCACTGAAATCACGGTACGCCGGCGCCCGTTCACTGGCGCGTGAGTAAAATGCAGCTACCGGCGCGGCGCTGGAATTGTTTGGATGAAGGCTTAGCAGGCTGCTGAAAAACTCTAAGCGTCGATGCCTCGGCGCATGAAAAGAATCGCTAGAGAAGGCTCGACGAATAGTTCGTTCTTCAAGGTAACACACGGCGAATCAATCTTGCGTTACGGAGTATCTAAAATAGTTTTTCAGCAGCCTGTTAGGTCAAGGGTGGTGGCGGGCCGTTATCGGTGATAATTGAACGGGAACTCGGCCGCCGGAAGTTTGCAGAGGGGTAGGTCATGCAGGGCTCGAGCAAGGTGGAGATCGTCAAGCCATTAGGCGGGGCGCGCGACGAGCAGGGGCTGCCGCGGCCGACCCGCGAGGAGGCGGAAGCGGCGGTGCGCACGCTGATCCGCTGGGCCGGCGACGACCCGGAGCGCGAAGGCCTGCTGGGTACGCCCGAGCGCGTGGCCCGCAGCTACGAGGAATTCTATTCCGGCTACCAGGAGGATCCGGTGCAGCTGTTGCAGCGGACCTTCGAGGAAGTCGACGGCTATGACGAGATGGTGGTGTTGCGGAACGTCCGCTTCGAGAGCCACTGCGAGCATCACATGGCGCCGATCATCGGCGTCGCCCATATCGGCTATCTGCCGCATCACCGCGTGGTCGGCATCAGCAAGCTGGCGCGGATCGTCGACGTCTACGCCAAGCGCCTGCAGATCCAGGAGAAGATGACGGCGCAGATCGCCAACACCATCGACGAAGTGCTGCAACCGCTGGGCGTCGGCGTCGTCATTCGCGCCGCCCACCAGTGCATGACCACACGCGGCATCCACAAGCCCGGCGTCGACATGGTGACGAGCCGCATGCTGGGCAGCTTCCGCAAGAATCCGTCGACGCGCCGCGAGTTCCTTTCCAACATCGGCGACAGCAGCTACCTGCACGAGTAGCCGGGGCGGCGCGCTTTCCGCCATGTCGACCAATACCGACGCGGGCGCGCGTCTTTTCAATGCCGCCGCCGAGCGTAATCGCGAGCCCATCCTGGAGACCCTGCGGGACCTGCTGACGACGCCAGGCACCCTGCTTGAAATCGCCAGCGGCACCGGCCAGCATGCCGCCTACATGGCGCCGCGGCTGCCGAATTTGATTTGGGTGCCGAGCGATCCGGAGCCGGCGCATCGGCGCAGCATCGCCCTCTGGTCGGCCGAGGCGGATGCCGACAACCTGCGCCCGCCACGCGACCTCGACGTCACCGAGCCGGACTGGACCATCGATGACATCGCCGCCGATCTGGTCGCCGTCTACAATGCCAACATGATCCACATCAGCCCGTGGGCGACCTGCCGGGGCCTGATGGCCGGCGCCGGCCGTTACCTCGACGGCGGCGGCGCGCTCTGCCTCTACGGGCCGTTCGCGCGCGAGGGCCGCCACACCTCCGAAGGCAATGTCCGCTTCGACGCCGCGCTCAGGGCCGAGAACCCGGCCTGGGGCATCCGCAGCCTCGAAGAGGTGACGGCGGCGGCGGCGGCGCACGGACTGAGCCGCCAACGGGTGGTCGAAATGCCGGCCAACAACCTGCTAATCGCCTTTACCAAGCCGTGAGGTCAGAGATGGTCAGGGACGAGAACGATGAGGGACGGGTGACAACGGTGCGGCGCGGCCGCATTCTCGAAATCACCATCGACCGGCCGCGCAAGCTCAACGGCTTCACTCCGAAAATGCTGCACGAATTGGCCCAGGCCTACACCACCCTGGAGCAGGAGGAGGATCTGTGGTGCGGCGTACTGACCGCGGCGGGACCGCACTTTACCGCCGGTCTCGATCTGCCCAAGAACGCGCCGCGCATGAAGCGCGGCGAAGACCTGTGGCCCGCCGGCATGGTCGACCCGCTCGATCTCAGGCCGCCCCGGCGCAGCAAGCCGGTCGTGGTCGCCGTCAAAGGCTACACATACACCATCGGCATCGAGCTGATGCTGGCTGCCGATGTCGTCGCCGCCGCCAGCGATTGCCGCTTCTCGCAGCTTGAGGTGAAGCGGGCGATCATGGCCGCGGGCGGCGCCACCTTGCGCATGGTCGGGCGCGCCGGCTGGGGCGACGCCATGCTGCACCTGCTGACCGGCGACGAGTTCGGGCCCGAGGAGGCGCTGCGCCTGCATTTCGTCCAGCTGGTGGTCGCGCCGGAGGCGGTCGAGGCGAAGGCACGCGAGATCGCCGAGGCGATCTGCCGGCAGGCGCCGCTCGCCGTGCGCGCCACGCTGGCGAACGCGCGCAAGGGCCTGGAAGAGGGTTTCGAGGCGGCGATCGCCGACTTCCGCTCAACCAACCAGCGGCTGTCGAACAGCGAGGACGCCGCCGAGGGCCTGCGATCCTTCGTCGACAGGCGCCCGCCCGTCTTCAGCGGACGTTAAGGCGGCACTTCGACTTCAATCAGGAATCAATGGTCGCTGCCGTGCAGCACCTTCTCGCGCATCCGGGTATCGTAGGCCAGGCCCTCGGCGGTCAGGCGGATCGCGACGGGAAAGTTCGGGACCGCCAGCCCCTTGCGCGCCAGGGCGTTCCAGACCGCCTCGTTCCAGAGCCCGCTGGCGTCCTTGACCGAGGCGACGCGCCGGCCGATATGCACGTGGTTGCCGTGCGGCTGCGGGATCAGCGTGATCAGGGCTTCGCCGCCGCTCTCGACCGGGGTCGAGGTGCGCGGATCGCGCGCCAGCTCCTGCAGGAGGGCGAGGGTCCTGAGCTGCAGCGGGTTCAGCTTCGAGGCATTGAACTTCGGCGGCATGTCCGGCTCTGCGTCGTTCACGGGCGTCTCCCTTTACACCGGGCGCGCGCCGGCGGCGAGAGCTTTCATCCGCAACCGCTCGGTGGTTTCGGGCCTGCGCGCTTTTGCGCTATCGTCGCTCGCAGGAACGAACGCCAGGAACGAGGAGCAGGGACACGCCATGGGACCCCTAGCCGGCATCAAGGTGGTTGAGCTCGCGGGCATCGGCCCGGGGCCGTTCTGCGCGACGCTGCTCGCGGACATGGGCGCGGAGGTTCTGCGCATCGACCGCACCGAGGAGTCCGGCCTCGGCATCGCCAGCGATCCGAAATTCATGCTGCTGAACCGCTCGCGCCGCTCGGCCGCGGTCGACCTGAAGAAGCCCGAGGGCGTGGAGGCCGTCCTGCGCCTCGTCGAGCAGGCGGACGCGCTGATCGAGGGCTTCCGCCCCGGAGTGATGGAGCGGCTTGGCCTGGGCCCCGAGGTCTGCCTCGCGCGCAATCCGAAGCTGGTTTACGGCCGCATGACCGGCTTCGGCCAGGACGGGCCGCTGGCGCACGCCGCCGGCCACGACCTCAACTACATCGCGCTCGCCGGCGTCTTGCACGCCATCGGCCGCGAGGGCGCGCCGCCGACGCCGCCCTTGAACCTGGTCGGCGACTTCGGCGGCGGCGGCATGTTCCTGGCCTTCGGCGTGCTCGCCGGGTTGCTGGAGGCGGACCGCTCGGGCCGCGGCCAGGTGATCGACGCGGCGATGAGCGAGGGCTCGGCCTACCTCGCCACCTCGATCTACGGCCTCTTCGCCGCCGGCCTGTGGAAGGACGAGCGGGCCAGCAACTTCATCGACTCCGGCGCCCATTTCTACGACGTCTACGAGACCAAGGACGGCAAGTACGTTTCCATCGCCTCGATCGAGCCGAAGTTCTACGCCGAGCTGCTGCAGCGGGCGGGCCTTGATAACGAGGACTTGCCGAAGCAGAGCGAGCGCGACAAGTGGCCCGAGATGAAGGAGCGCCTGGCCGAGGTCTTCAAGCGGAAGACGCGCGAGGAATGGTGCGCCATCATGGAGGGCACCGATGTCTGCTTCGCGCCGGTGCTCTCGCTCGGCGAAGTCGTCGACTATCCGCACAACAAGGCGCGGGCGAGCTTCATCGAGATTGACGGCGTCGCCCAGCCGGCGCCGGCGCCGCGCTTCAGCCGCACCAAGCCCGAGGTGCAGCGTCCGCCCGCTGGGCGCGGCCAGCACACACGTGAGGCGCTCGGCGACTGGGGGTTTTCAACGGACGAGATCGCGGCCTTGGAAGGGGCGGGCGCGGTGCAGCAGAACTAGAGCAACGGCCCGCCGACATTAGGTTCCTTGGGAGCGCCGATGAGTTCGCGTAGCATCGCCATGAGCGAGGCCCTGCAGGCCTATCTGCTGCAGCGCGGCGTGCGCGAGGCCCCAGTGCTGCGCCGCTTGCGCGAAGAAACCGCGACCATGCCGATGGCGATGATGCAGATCTCGCCCGAGCAGGGCGCTTTCATGGCGCTGCTGGTCGAGTTGATGGCAGTCGAGCGCTATCTCGAAGTCGGCGTCTTCACCGGCTACAGCGCCCTCTGGGTGGCATTGGCACTGCCGGAGAACGGGCGCCTGACCGCCCTCGACATCAGCGAGGAGTGGACCCGCATCGCCCGGCGCTACTGGACCGAGGTCGGGGTCGCGGAAAAGATCGATCTCCGGCTGGGCGACGCGGTAGAGGGCATGGACCGCCTGCTCGCCGAAGGTCACTGGGGCAGCTACGATCTTGCCTTCATCGACGCCGAGAAGACCGACTACGAAGCCTACTACGAGCGCGCCATCGAGCTGGTGCGCCCCGGCGGCCTGATCGCCATCGACAATGCCTTGCAAAGCGGCCGTGTCACAGACCCGGAGCGGCACAGCGAAGCGGTCCAGGCCGTAGCCCGCCTCAATGTCCGCATCCAGGGCGACGAGCGCGTATCGATGGTGCTGCTGCCGATCGGCGATGGCCTGATGCTCTGCCGCAAGCGGCGCTAGTCGCGGTAGCCCGGGTCCTTGGCCTCGATCAGGCGGCGCAGGGCGCCGAAGACGCGCCGGTCGGTCGAGCCGTCGGGATCGCAGCTGTTGATGACCTCGGTCGAGTAGCGCGCCGCCGCCTCCGGCACCGGCCGCACCTTGGCGCCCATCGAGGCCGCCAGCACCTGCACGTCGCAGGCGCGCTGCAGGCGCCAGAGCCGGTTGAAGGATTCCGCGATGTTGGCGCCGCAGGCGAGCAGGCCGTGGCTGCGCAGGATCATCAGGTTCTTGTCGCCCAGGCTCGCCACCAGGCGCGGGCACTCATCGGGCCGCGTCGTCAGCCCTTCGAAGTCGTGATAGGCGACCTCGTCGTGCAGCATCGCCGAGTAGAAGTTGGTCTGGGTCAGGCCCTCTTCCAGACAGGCCACGGCAAGCCCGGTGGTGGTGTGCGTGTGCATGATGCAGTGCACGTCGGGCCGGGCGGCGTGGATGGCACTGTGGATGACATAGCCGGCCTGGTTCACCGGCCAGGCGCTGTCGCCGATGATGTTGCCGTCGAGGTCGATCTTCACCAGGTTCGAGGCCGTGACCTCGCTGTAGTGCAGACCGTAGGGGTTGATCAGGAAGTGCGCGTCCGGTCCGGGCACCTTGGCGGTAATGTGGTTGAAGATCAGCTCGGTCCAGCCCAGGTGATCGAAGATCCGGTAGCAGACGGCGAGCTCCTGGCGGATCTCGGCCTCGCTCGGTTCGGCCTCATTGCGGCGCAGCTCGTGGATCGTGGCGTCGACGCTCATCCCGTACTCCTTGTTTGCATCCTATTGGTACGGCAAAGCGCCGGTGCGGTGAAGGGCTGAGGCGCTGTTTGCCGGCGGTTGAGATCGGATAGACTGACGCCGGACCGATAAGGGCATGGGTAGCGAGATGGACGAGGCCGCGCGTCAGCTGCGCGAGACCTACGACAACTGGGTTTCGCGCAGCCGCAGCTGGAACGACTGGGCCGAGCGGCTGGAGCCGCAGCAGAAGGGGCTGAACCAGCCGCTGATCGAGGCCGCCGGGATCGGCCCCGGCCTACGGGTGCTGGATCTGGCCTCGGGCACCGGCGAGCCGGCGCTCTCGATCGCCGCCGTGGTCGGGCCCGGGGGGCGCGTCACGGCGAGTGATTTGGTGCCGGAGATGCTGGCCGGGGCGCGCCGGCGCGCCGCCGAGAAGGGTCTCGCCAACATGGCCTTCCAGGTCGCCGACATGCAGGCGCTGCCGTTCGCCGATGCCGCCTTCGACCGGGTCACCTGCCGGCTCGGCCTGATGTACGTGCCCGAACCGGCGAAGGCGCTGGCGGAAGCCTGGCGGGTGCTGGCCGCGGGCGGCCGTGCCGCCTTCCTGGTCTGGGGCCGGCAGGAAGAGAACGACCAGTTCGTCGTCCTCGAAGAGGTGTTGCTGCGGGAGCTCAATATTGAGCCGCACGAGGGGCCGTTCACGCCGACGCGCTTCGGCGAGGCGGGCGCGCTGGAGGCGCTGTTAAAGGAGGCCGGCTTCGCCCGCGCCGAGGAGCGGGTGCTGCGCTTCAATCCCCGCGTCGACCCGGCGACCCGGTTCTGGCGGGCGCAGGCGGCGCTGCGCCTGGGCGAGCGGCTGCGGCAGCTCGGCACCGAAGCCGCCGAGCGCCTGGACGAGACGCTGGCCCAGGCCTTCGAGCGCTACCGCGACGGCGACCGCATCAGTTTCCGCACCACCGCCCGCATCGGCCTCGCCGACAAGTAAACCTTACGGCGCCACGTAGGCGGTCTTCACCGTGGTGAAGAACTCCTTGGCATAGGAACCCTGCTCGCGCGGGCCGTAGCTGGAGCCTTTGCGGCCGCCGAAAGGCACGTGATAGTCGACCCCCGCGGTCGGCAGGTTGACCATGACCATGCCGGCCTCGGAATTGCGCTTGAAGTCGCTGGCGGCCTTGAGCGAGGTCGTGCAGATGCCCGAGGACAGGCCGAAGGCGGTGTCGTTGGCGGTGGCCAGCGCCTCGTCGTAGCCGCCGACCTTGAGCACGGTGGCGACGGGGCCGAAGATCTCCTCGCGGTTGACGCGCATCCCGTTGTGCGTGCCGACCAGCAGCGCTGGGGCCAAGTAGTAGCCTTCGGCGGAGCGGTTCAACCGCTCGCCGCCGCAGGCCAGCTCGGCGCCTTCGGACTGGCCGATCTCGAGATAGTCGAGGTCCTGTTTCAGCTGCGTCTCGTCGACCACGGGGCCGATATCGGTGCCTTCCTTCAAGGCGTCGTCGACCCTGAGTTTGGTCAGCGCCTGGGTCATGCGTTCGACGAAGGCGCCGTGGATCTTCTCGGTGACGATCAGCCGGCTGGAGGCGGTGCAGCGCTGCCCGGTCGAATAGTAGGCCCCCTGCACGGCGCAGTTGACGGCGACGTCGAGGTCGGCGTCGTCGAGCACCACGAGCGGATTCTTGCCGCCCATCTCCAGCTGCACCTTGGCCAACCGCTTGACCGCTTTTTGCGCCACCGTGCGGCCGGTCTCGACCGAGCCGGTGAAGCTGACGCCGGCGATGCGCGGATCGTTCAGGATCGCCTCACCGACCACCGAGCCACGGCCGATCACCAGGTTGAAAACGCCTTCGGGCATGCCGGCGCGGGCAATGATGTCGGCCAGCGCCCAGGCACATCCCGGCACCAGGTCGGCCGGCTTGAAGACCACCGTGTTGCCATAGCAGAGCGCCGGCGCGATCTTCCAGGCCGGGATCGCGATCGGAAAGTTCCAGGGCGTAACGATGCCGACGACGCCCAGCGGTTCGCGGGTGATCTCGACCTCGAGGCCGGGCCGGACCGAGGGCAGCTTCTCGCCGCCAAGGCGCACCGCCTCGCCGGCGAAGAACTTGAAGATCTGGCTGGCGCGCACGACCTCGCCGATGCCCTCGGGCAAGGTCTTTCCTTCCTCTCGGCTCAAGAGCCGGCCAAGCTCGTCCTTGCGGGCGGCGATCTCGTTGCCGATCGCCTCCAGGAGGTTGGCGCGGGCTTGCACGCCGCTGCGCGACCAGGCCGGAAAGGCGGCGTGCGCGGCGGTGATCGCCGCCGCGGTCTGGGCCTGGTCGGCCCGCGCGTACTCGCCCACGGTATCGGCCAGGTTGGAGGGATTGATGTCGGCATTGACATCGTCGCTGCCGACCCATTCACCGGCAATGAAGTTCTTGTGCAGGGTCATCGTCGTTGGTCCTTCTCAGGCTTTCTGGCGCTCGAGCGCGGCGTCGCGGATCTGGCTTAGGGTCGCCCGCGTGGTGATCGCCTCGGGGTCGGTTCTGAGCTCGAGCAGCGCCAGGGTGTCGGCCGCGAGCGCGCGTTCCAGCGCCGCTTCGAAATCGGCGTCGCGCTCGACCACCTCGCCGAAGGCGCCGAAGGCGCGGGCATAATCGGCGAAGTTGGGGTTCTTCAAGCCGGTGCCCGGATAGCGGCCGGGGAACTCGCGCTCCTGGTGCATGCGGATGGTGCCGTAGAGGTTGTTGTTGACCACCAGCAAGAGCGGCTTGAAGCCGTGCTGCATGGCGGTGGCGATCTCCTGGCCGCTCATCAGGAAGCCGCCGTCGCCGACGAAGCCGACCACCTGGCGGCTGGGAAACACGGCGGCGGCGGCGATCGCCGCCGGCACGCCGTAGCCCATGGCGCCGCTGGTCGGCCCGACCTGGCTCGGATAGACGGAAAAACGCAGGTAGCGGTGCGCCCAGCCGGAGAAGTTGCCGGCATCGTTGGCGATCAGGGCGTCCGCCGGCAGCTTCCGGCGCAGGACCTCGACGACGTGCGCCATGTCCAGGGCGCCGACCGAGGGCTGCACCTGCTGGTAGTCCTCGTAGTCCTGGCGCGCGGCGGCGACGCTCGTGGTCCAGGGCACCGAGGCTGGGGCCTCCAGCTGGGCCGCGGCGGCGGCGAACTGGTCCATGCCGGCGTTGATCAGCAGGTCGGCCTGGAACACCCTGCCGAGCTCGCCGGCACCGGCGTGGACGTGCACGATCGCCTGCCGCGGCCGCGGCAGCTCGAGCAAGGTGTAGCCCTGCGAGGTCATCTCGCCCAGGCGCGGGCCGACGATCAGCAACAGATCGCTCGCCTTGAGCCGCTCGATCAGCCTCGGGTTCGAGCCGATGCCGACATCGCCGGCATAGTTGGGGTGGTGGTTGTCGAAGCGATCCTGGTTGCGGAACGCGGTGGTGACCGGCAGGGAGAAGGCCTCGGCGAAAGCGGTGACGTCGGCGACGCCTTGTGCCGTCCAGGTGCTGCCGCCGAGCATGACGAGCGGCCGCTCGGCGGCCAACAGCATGGTCCGCAGGCGCGCCATGTCGCCGGGCCCGGGGTGGGGACGCACGACCTGGTAGCGCCGGGCGTCACCGATCGCGGCCGGCTCTTGCAGCATGTCCTCGGGCAGCGACAGCGCCACCGGGCCCGGCCGGCCGGCGACCGCGGCGTGGAAGGCGTGGCTCACCATCTCGGGGATCCGGTCCGGGTCCAGGATCTCGCCGGTCCACTTGGTCACCTGATCGAAGAAGCGCCGGAAGTCCATCTCCTGGAAGGCCTCGCGCTCGGTCATCTCGCGCGCCACCTGGCCGACGAAGAGCACTAGGGGAGAGGAATCCTGGAACGCCGTGTGCAACCCGATCGAGGCGTGGCAGGCGCCGGGGCCGCGAGTGACGAAGCAGACGCCGGGCCGGCCGGTCAGCTTGCCGTAAACCTCGGCCATATTGGCCGCCGCCGCCTCGTGCCGGCAGGTCACCAGCCTGATCTCGTCGGCGCAGTCGTGGAAGGCATCGAGCGCGGCGAGAAAGCTTTCGCCCGGCACGCAGAAGACCATGTCGACGCCGTGCGCCTTCAACTGGTCGATCAGGATTTGCCCGCCGGTGCGGAGGTTCTTGCGATCCGTCATCACTCTAAGGCTCTCCTACAGGCTGATGGGGATGTCCTGGAAGACGGTATAACGCTGCCGCTTCGGTTTGTCCCGATCCTCAGGCAGAACATAGCGGATCGAGCTTTCGCCGAGGAGGGTGCGGGGCAGCACCATGACCCGGACGAAGGCGGTCTCCGCCGTCTTCGAGGCGCGCGCCAGGACCGGCGCCGGTCCGGCCTCGAACCAGGCCTCGAACGGCTCGATCTGCAACACCCGCCCCTCGGTCTCGACCGAGATGTGGCCGTGCAGCAGGCAGCGAATGCCCGGTCCCTGGTGGGTGTGCAGATAGGCGATGCCACCGGCCGGGAAGTCGACCCGGTCGCAGCGCATCAGGTACTCGGCGCCCGGGTCGAGCGAAATCGTCTCGGCCAGCTTGAGTTCGCCCGGCGGTGGTGGCGCCCGCTGCGCCGCCAGCTCAAAGCAAAGCAGGCGGGCGCCCCCGGCGCCGGCCCGGACCTCGAGCCCGCCGGCCGCGTGCCGCACCTGATCGGCCGCGAGTCCGTTGCCATCGACCGTGGCCGAGCCCTCGGAGCAATAGAGCATGGCGTTGCCCAGTCCGGAGGGTGTGAGTAGCGCCATTGCGGCTAGGCGCATCTCGAACAGGCGCAACGAGAAAAGGGTCATGCTGCTTCCCGCCCTGATGCCGCCCAAACGGTCTAGCGCGCCCGGCTGTGGCGCCGGCCGGGCGGCCCGGCTACTCCGCCGCGGCCTGGCGCCTGGCCCGCTTGCGCGCGTGCGGGTCCAGGTGGCGCTTGCGCAAGCGCACGTGTTTGGGCGTGACCTCGACCAGCTCGTCGTCGGCGATATAGGCCAGCGCCGCTTCGAGGCTGAGTCGAAACGGCGGCGACAGCCGCACGTTCTCGTCCTTGGCGGCGGCTCGGATGTTGGTCAGTTGCTTGGTCCTGAGCGGGTTGACCTCGAGATCGCCCGCCTTGGCGTTCTCGCCGATGATCATGCCGGGATAGACCGTGGCGCCCGGCTCGATGAAGAGCCGGCCGCGCTCCTCCAGGTTCCACAGCGCGTAGGGCACCGCCTGGCCGGCCGCCGTGGAGATCAGCACGCCGGTCCTCCGGCCCGCGATCGGCCCCTTGAAGGGGGCGTAGCCGTGCACGCGGCGGTGCATGATGCCGGTGCCGCGGGTCTCGGTCAGGAAGGCGTCGTGATAGCCGATCAGACCGCGCGTCGGCGCCCGGAAAGTGAGGCGCGTCTTGCCGCCGCCGGAGGGGCGCATGTCGGCGAGCTCGCCCCGGCGCTGGCTCAAGGCCTCGACCACGGTGCCGGCGAAGGCGTCGTCGACGTCGACGATGACCTCCTCGATCGGCTCCTCGCGACCGCCGCCGGGTCCGTCGCGGAACAGCACCCGGGGGCGGCTGATGGTGAGCTCGTAGCCTTCGCGCCGCATGGTCTCGATCAGGACGCCGAGCTGCAATTCGCCCCGGCCCGAGACCTCGAAGGCGTCGGAGCCCTCGGTCTCGGCGAGGCGGATGGCGACGTTGCCTTCGACCTCGCGCTCGAGCCGCTCGCGGATGACCCGGCTCTGCACCCGGTGGCCGTCGCGCCCGGCGAGCGGCCCGTCGTTGATGGCGAAGGTCATGGCCAGGGTCGGCGCGTCGATCGGCCGGGCGGCGAGCGGCCGCGTCACCTCGGGGGCGACCAGGCTGTCGGCCACCGTGGCCTGCTGGAAGCCGGCGATGGCGACGATGTCGCCGGCCTCGGCCTCCTCGACGGCGATGCGCTCCAGGCCGCGGAAGCTCAACAACTTGCTGATGCGCGCCGTCTCCACCACCTCGCCGTCGGGGTCGAGGGCCTTCAAGGTCTGGTTGGCGCGGACGCGGCCGGCGGCGATGCGCCCGGTCAGCACCCGGCCGAGATAGGGGTCACCCTCGAGCAGGGTCGCCAGCATGGCGAACGGCGCCTCGGCCGAGACCTGCGGCGGCGGCACGTGGCGGACGATGGCCTCGAACAGGGGTGCCAGGTCCGGGCTCGGCCGCTCCAGGGTCGGGCTGGCCCAGCCCTGGCGGGCCGAGGCGAAGAGGGCGGGGAAGTCGAGCTGCGCCTCGCTGGCGTCCAACAGCGCGAAGAGGTCGAAGACCTCGCTCAGCACTTCTTCGGGCCGTCCGTCCGTCCGGTCGACCTTGTTGATGACGACGATCGGCTTCAGGCCCAGCTCCAGGGCCTTGGCGGTGACGAACTTGGTCTGCGGCATCGGCCCTTCGGCGGCGTCGACCAGCAGCAGCACGCCGTCGACCATGTCGAGAATGCGCTCGACCTCGCCACCGAAGTCCTGGTGGCCGGGCGTGTCGACAATGTTGATGCGGTTCGCGCCCCAGGCGACCGAGGTGCACTTGGAGAGGATGGTGATGCCGCGCTCGCGCTCGAGCTCGTTGTAGTCCATCGCCCGCTCGGCGACGCGCTGGTTGGCGCGGAAGGTGCCCGACTGGCGGAACATCGCGTCCACCAGCGTCGTCTTGCCGTGGTCGACATGGGCGATGATGGCGATGTTGCGTAGGGACATCGCGGGGGCTGCCGATCGTTCCGAGGGTGAAGGTTGGCCGGCGGTATACACGGGCGCGGGCGCGGCGTCCAGTTGCGCCGCCGCCGGGCCTCGGGCTAGCGTCCGGCGATCACGCCGCCACAAGCGCTAGCGGAAGGAGTGAGCCGATGAGCGATGCCGGCACGATGATGCTGACGATCATGCTGAAGCACGACCAGTCGCGGCCGTTGGCTGAGATCAACGCCCAGCTCGATGCGACCGGTTTCTGGAAGAAGTTTCCGCCCGAGAGCGTCGAGGTGGTCTCCTGGTACGTGATGATGGGCGTCGGCCAGGTGGTGACGTTGCGCTTCCCGGCGGAACGCCTGCGCGAGGTCAACCTGGCGATCGAGCAGAGCGCCTGGGGCGGCTTCCGCACCGAGTTCTACGCCACCTACGACTTCCGCCCGGTCTGGGAGGGCATCAAGGCGCGGCAGAGCGGCTGAGCCGGACGAGGCTTGGCGGCGCATTTCTCGAACGTGAACGGGGGAGGCGGGCGGATGGGGAGGGCGCGGATCGCCGTCATCGGTGCGGGGCTGATCGGGCGCAAGCATATCGAGGTGCTGCGCGGCGGGCGGGGCGGCTGCGATCTGGCGGCGGTGTGCGACCCGGCGCCGGGCGCGGCGGCCGAGGCGCAGCAGCTGGGCTACAGCATTTACACGACAGTGGAGGAGCTGCTGGAGCAGGCGAAGCCCGACGGCGCCGTCGTCGCGGTGCCGAACCAGATGCACGTGGCGAGCGGCCTCGCCTGTATCGAGCGCGGCGTGCCGATCCTGGTCGAAAAGCCGATCGCCGACAGCGTCGCGGAGGCGCTGCGCCTGGTGGAGGCGGGCGAACGGGCCGGCGTGCCGATCCTTGTCGGCCACCACCGCAGGCACAACCCGATCATGCGCAAGGCGGTGGAGATCGTGCGCGGTGGCGAACTCGGCACGCTGGTCGCCGTCAACGTCGTCTGGATGTGCCGTAAGCCGGAGCCCTATTTCGACGTCGCCTGGCGACGGCAGGTAGGCGGCGGGCCGGTGCTGATCAACGCCATCCACGATATCGACTGTCTGCGCATGCTGTGCGGCGATGTCGCGACGGTGCAGGCGGCGGCCGGCAACGCCGTGCGCCGCTTCCCGGTCGAGGACACGGCCGCCGCCGTGTTGCGGTTCGATAACGGCATGATCGGCACGCTGATCGTCTCCGACACCGCGGCGACGCCCTGGGCCTGGGAGACGACGTCGCGGGAGAACCCGTTCTTTCCCGCCGAACCACAGAACTGCATTCTGATCGCCGGCACGCGAGGCTCGCTGACAGTGCCGGCGCTGGAATTGCGCTGGTACGAGGGGCAGCAGGACTGGGGCTTGCCGCTGACCTCACGGCGCGTGCCTTTCGTGCCGGCGGATCCCTATGAGGAGCAGATGCGCCACTTCGCCGCGGTGATCGCCGGCGCGGAGGCGCCGGTGCTGGACGGGCGCAACGGTGCGATGACGCTGGCCACCACCCTGGCGATCAGCAAGGCCGCTCGGACGAAGAGCGCGGTGCGGGTCGCTCAAATGTTCGACGGATAGCCAAGGGCCGGACGGCACGACACGCCGGGTACCCTGACTATGAGGCGTCGAGGTTTGGCCCTTCAGATTTTTTAAAATGAAACCATCGGCGGCCAACGGCGGCCGCTATTTGGCGGTTCGTAGCCTTCGCCAGGCTCCCGTCATGTCGTACAGTCATGTTGTTCCGAGCGCGTCTGTGTCAGAGTCTGTCACTTGAGATCAGGCTGGCGGTTCACTGGAGACGGCGATGACGAACTATATTCCACCGGCGATCGATTGGGTTCGCGAGCAGGTAGCGTTGTATGAAGGCAGCGGAGGCACCGAAGGCACGACGCTGAGGGATACCGGCCTGCCCTGCATTATCGTCACCCATTGGGGCAACAAGACCGGGGCAATACGGAAAATTCCGCTCATGCGGGTCAAGGTCGCCGATGGCTATGTGCTCGTCGGCTCGTACGGCGGTCGGGAGAAGAACCCCGTCTGGGTCTACAACCTGCGGGCAAATCCGGAGGTCGAAATCCGCGACAGGACGGAAGTTTTCAAGCTGCGGGTGCGCGAGGTGACGGACGATCCGGAACGCCAGCGCCTGTGGGATGCCGCCGCAAAGGCCTATCCGCCTTATAACGATTATCAGGCAAAGGCTCCGAGAAGGATTCCCGTTTTTCTCGCTGAGCCGGTTTGAAGCGGAGCAAATTGAAACGGCAGGGAAGGAGCAAAAACTGAACGAAGCCGAATTTCGCGCCTACGCGAAGGCCGAGGGGTACCGCGAACCCGAAGCCCGCTCGCTGCCACCGAACAAGCTCTTCGATACGCAGGCGCACGACGAGGACCTCATCGTGCTGATCACAAAGGGCTCGTTCGCTGTCGCCCATGGTGCGGCGAGGACCACCTTCGGCCCGGGGGAAATGTGTCAGGTGGCGGCAGGAGTCGACCATACGGACAGAGCCGGCCCCGAAGGCGCAAGCTACATCCTCGCTTGGCGGCGGAGCTAGGAGGACCGCCACAATGAATACGAACTTGGGGCATCACGCCCGTGAGGTGCCGTCGCGTTCCATTCCGGTACCGGACACCGTCAGTCCGCAGATGCAGGCCCTGATCGCCCAGCCGCTCGATCCGGCCTTCACGATCGCGCCGACGACCACCGCCGAATGGAAGGCGAAGGTGGCCGAGGCGGCACGCAAGGTCGAAGCGATACTGCCGCAGCTTCGCGAGGCGCTCGGCGTTTCGGTGGAACCGACCACGATCGCCGGCGTGAAGGCGTTCATCGTCACGCCGGCGTCGATCCCGGAAAAGAACCGCAACAGATTGCTGATCCACCTGCACGGCGGCGTGCGGGTGTTGTTCCCCGGCCAGTCCGGCACCCGGGAAGCGATCTTGATGGCGGGATTCGCCGGCTTCAGGGTGATCTCGGTCGACTATCGCATGCCGCCCGACTTTCCGTTTCCCGCCGCTCTCGATGACGCGGTCGCCGTCTATCGCGAAATTCTGCGATCGACCAAGGCGGCCAACATTGGCATCTTCGGCACCTCGGCGGGCGGCAGTCTGACCTTCACGACGCTGCTGCGGGCCAGGGCGGAGGGCCTGGCCATGCCCGGCGCCATTGCCCCGGGCACGCCAACCGTCGATCTGACCGACGCAGGCGACAGCCTCTACACCAACGAATTCGTCGACAACGTGCTCGGCACGCGAGACGGCTTCATCCGGGCCTCGGTAGAGCTTTACGCCAACGGACGAGACCCGAAGGACCCGCTCCTCTCGCCGATCTACGGCGACATGCGCGGATTTCCGCCGGCGATCCTGACCAGTGGCACGCGGGATCTCTACCTCTCCAACACCGTGCGGATGCATCGCAAGCTGCGCGCTGCGGGTGTCGAGGCGGTGCTTCAGGTTTGGGAGGGTCAATCGCACACGCAGTACATGGTCGACATCACCGCGCCGGAGACCAAGGAGTATCACGACGAGGTCATGCGCTTCTTCGACCTGCACTTGGGTTGAAACGGGCAGGCCGCAGCCGCCGCAAAGCCGCATCGATCAGGGCCGGCAGCTATGGGGCCCCTGTCGGGTGGCTGTCGCGCAGCATCCTATGGTCTAGGCTGTTACAAGGTTGCTGGAAGGACGGACGCAATGTTGACGATCGACGCTCAAGTCCACGCCTACGAACACGATCACCCGGGCCGGCCATGGGCGGCCGTTCTCACAGGCCCGCCTCAGGTGACGGGCGATGACATGGTTGCGGCGATGGACGCCGTCGGCGTCGACGGTGCCCTACTGATCTCGCCATGGACCATGTACCGTTACGACGCCAGCTATGCGATTGAGGTTCATGCCGCCCACCCGGACCGATTTGCCTTGATCAAGCCCGTCGATCCGAGCGACCCCGCGGTGGTGGAAACGATCGCGGACTGGGCGGCGACAGAGGGCGCGGTCGGCATCCGCATCATGATGGTCCGCGGGGTTTCGGAAGATCCCGGCGATCCTGGCATCACCGGCGTTCTAAAGGCCGCCGCCCGGCACGCGCTCCCCGTCAACCTGTTGTGCTGGGGCCGCCAGGAACAGGCCGGACAGCTCGCCGCCCGCAACCCCGAGACGCAATTGGTGATCGATCACCTCGGCTTGCAGCAGCCGTTCGAGCGGCCGGCCCCGCCGCAGCCATTCGCCGACCTTCCCAAGCTCCTCAGTTTGGCGAAGCATGAAAACGTTGCCGTGAAGATCACCGGCGCCTGCACGCTGTCGCATGAACCGTTTCCGTACAACGACATCTGGGATCCGCTGGGCCGCATCTTCGACAGCTTCGGCTTGCAGCGCTGCATGTGGGGCACCGATTGGACCCGGGCGGTTAACCTCTTGACCTATGAACAGGGGGTCGAGCCGTTCCGCCTGACCGACCGCTTGTCGGAGAGCGAGCGTGCCGATCTCATGGGCCGGACCCTGCAGCGCATCTACAACTGGTCGCCGTCAAGGCGGTGATCAGTGCGTGGCGCGAGCATACGTGATGCGCCGTTTTCGCGATTTATGCGCCGAAGCTGTGTGAGCGCCGCGAGGCTGAAGCAATCCCTCGCGATTGTCGATGTCGCCGATGGCGGTGCGTGTTCGTTCACGGTCAGGTCGCGGGGGCAGGCGTGCTCCGATGTAACGACTAATTCGCCGGCAGCCGCGCCGCCTTCGCCGCGTCCTCCCACCAGGTCTCGATCTGGTAGCCGTAGAGCGGCGACCGCGCCGGCCGGCCGAAGCGGTCCCAGTAGGCCAGCCGGTCGGCGGTGTCGTGATAGAGCGGCAGCACGTGCTCGCCCCAGAGCAAAACCCGGTCGAGGGCGCGGGCGGCGGTGACCAGCTCTTCGCGCGTGGCCGCGTCGACCAGGCGGTGGACCAGGCTGTCGACGGCCGGATCGGCGATGCCGGGGTAGTTGCGCGAGCCGGCCTCGCCGGCGGCAGCGCCGCCCCAGTAATAGGCCTGCTCGCTGCCGGGCGAAAGCGACTGCCCCCAGCCGTGGACGATGGCGTCGAAATCGAAGCGGTCGAGGCGCTCCTGATACTGGGTGGAATCAACCTGCCGGACCGAGGCCTCGATGCCCAGGCGCTCGAGGTTGCGGGCATAGCTCAGCGCCAGGCGCTCGTCTTCGCGCCGGGCCAGCAGGATCTCGAAGGCGAAGGCGCGGCCGCTTTGCCGATCGACGCGGCGCCCGTCGCGCACGACCCAGCCGGCCGCTTCCAGCGTCCGGTCGGCCAGCCGCAGGCGCCGGCGCAGGTCGCCCTCGGCGGCATCGCCGGGCGGCGTATAGGGCATCGTGAACACAGCCGGCGGCAAGGTGCCGCGATGGGTTTCGAACAAAGCCAGCTCGGCCGGCGAGGGCGCGCCGGAGGCAGCGAGCTCGGAATTGGCGAAATAGCTCGCCGTGCGCCGGTAGAGGCCATAGTGGAAGGTGCTGTTGACCCAGTCGAAGTCGAAGGCTTGGCCGAGGGCGCGGCGTACTTGAGGCTCGCGGAAGAGCTCGCGCCGGCCGTTCCAGACCAGCGCGAACATGCCGGCGGGCCGCCGGTGCGGCAGCGCCTGCATCTGCACCCGGCCGCCGCGGGCGGCGGGAAAGTCGTAGCCCATGGCCCAGCGCCGCAGGTCGCCCTCGGCCTTCAGGTGCACAGCACCGCTCTGGAAGGCGAGGTGGCGCGCGTCCTCGTCGCGGAAGTAGTCGTAGACGATACGGTCGAAGTTGTTCTGGCCGCGCGCCGCCGGCAGGTCTTCGCTCCAATGGCCTTCGATGCGCCGGTAGACGACGCGGCGGCCTGGGTCGACCGTCTCGACCCGGTAGGCGCCGGTGCCGGGGATGGCTTCGAGCGAGACCCGGTCGAACGGCCGGCCGGCGAACGCCGCCTTGGGCAAAATCGGCATCAGGCCCAGGATCAGCGGCAACTCGCGGTTGCCGCCGGCGCCGAAATGCAGGCGCACGCTGCGGGGGCCGCGGCGCTCGACCCGGGCGACTTCGGCGTAGTAACTGCGAAAATTGGGCCGGCCGTGCCGGCGCAGCGTCTCCAGCGAGAACTCGACATCCTCGACGGTGACCTCGCTGCCATCGTGGAAACGGGCACCCTCGCGCAGACGGAATTCGACCCAGCCGCGGTCCTCCGGGGTCGTCACCGCCTCGGCCAGAAGGGCGTAGAGCGTGAAGGGTTCGTCCCAGTTGCGCTGTAGCAGGCCGTCGAAGGTCAGGTGCAGCCCCGCCGCCGGGGCGCCGCGGACGATGAAGGGGTTGAGGCTGTCGAAGCTGCCGACGCGCGAGAGCACGAGGCGGCCGCCCTTGGGCGCGTTCGGGTCGACGTGCGAGAAATGGCTGTAACTCGGCCCGAGCGCCGGCGTCCCGTGCATGGCGATGGCGTGATCGTCCGCGCGGCCGACGTGGCTCGACGCGAGACCCACGAAGACTGACGCGAAAACGGCAAGCGAGACGCGTCGCAGGCCAGCCGCCGCGGGCGCCACGCCGGCGCGCCCTAGAGGCCGAGCTCCTTCAGGATCCGGTCCCGGTCCCGGTCGAGGTCCGGCGCGGCCTCGCGGCTCGGCGGGTCGGCATAGCCGGAAATCTTGATTGGGTTACCGGCCACCTTCAGCGTGCCGGTGGTGGCGTCCGGCACTTCGACCACCATGTTGCGCGGACCCATCTGCGGGTGCGCCATGACGTCGGCCATGTTGTTGATGCCGCTGGCCGGGATGCCGAGCTCGTCGAGCAGCGCCAGCCACTCCGCCGTGGTCCGCTTGGACAGCTCGGCATCGACCTCGGGCTCCAGCGCGGCGTGGTTCTGGTTGCGCAAGTCATTGGTCTGATAGCGCGGATCCTCGGCCAGGTCAGGGCGTTCCAGGGCCTGGCACAGACGCTGGTACATGACGTCGTTGCCGGCGGCGATGATCATGTGGCCGTCCTTGGTCGAGAACACCTGGAACGGCGTGATCGAGGGGTGGCGCGCGCCCAGCGGCCCCGGGATCTCGCCGGTGGCGGTGTAGCGCACCAGCGCGTTCTCGCACAGGCTGACCTGGCAGTCGAGCATGCCGATGTCGATCTTGCGCGCCTCGCCGGTCCGCGCCCGGTCGAACAGCGCGGCGTTGATGCCGACGGCAGTGAAGAGGCCGGCGCCGATGTCGCCGATCGAGGTGCCGACCCGGGTCGGCGGCGCCCCCGGCTGGCCGGTGATGCTCATGATCCCGCCCATCGCCTGCACCACCATGTCATAGGCCGGCCGCCGGCTGTGCGGCCCGGAATGGCCGAAGCCCGAGACCGCGGCATAGATCAGCTTGGGATATTTCGGGTGCAGCTCGTCCCAGCCATAGCCGAGCTTTTCCATCGTCCCGGGCCGGAAGTTCTCGACCAGGACGTCGGCACACGCCAGCAGCCCTTCGAAGACGGTCCGGTCGGCCTCGGCCTTGAGGTCGAGGGCGATCGACTCCTTGCCCCGGTTGATGGAGACGAAGTAGGCCGACTTGCCGTTGACGAAGGGGCCGTAGTGGCGGGCGTCGTCACCCTGGCCCGGGGTCTCGACCTTGATCACGCGGGCGCCCAGTTCGGCCAGCAGCATGGTGGAGAAGGGGCCGGCGAGAACGCGGGTCATGTCGACGACGGTGACGCCGTTCAAAGGGCCTGGAACGCTCATGGGGCAACGACCTCTGGCTGTCTGGACAGGATCAGCGGCGAATATAGCAAGATGCCGGCGCAGGCGGTGCTGTCCTAAGTAGGGGGTGGAGTGGCCTAAGATAACTTTCAGCGAGCGGAGACAGTGGCCTTAAATCGTGCTCTCGCGTGACGCCGCTCATCAAGCGCCAAGTCACGGCCGATTTCTGCTCTGCATTTGGCAATTAGCTTTCCGTCATATTCTGGGGGAATGCCGAATACCCCTGACCAATGCGCCTTGAGTTTCGATACTTCCGTATCCAGCAAGATTCCTGCGTAGGCATCTACAACCACTTCTATCTGAGCAAGCACGGTTATGGTGGGAGTCAAGCCAGTAGATGTCGGTGTGACCGGACCCCCCGTGTTGTTGGGTGATGTCGCGCTAGCGGCTGTGGTCGGCTGGCTGGATACGGGAGAGCTGATTGGGACCGCTGACAAGAATTTGGCTACAGTCTGTTGGTCCCACTCGGTTGTCGTATCAGCTTCTTGCTGAAGATTTCTGGACTGCGATCGTTGGCTTGGCATAATCCCCAACAAGTGCACGCGGACTCCATAGTTCTGAGCGATTTGCACTCCTATGCGGACATCCTCATCGCCGGAAAGCAGAACTGCATCGCTGATCGCGTGATTCCTGGCGAGGTCAACCAAGTCTGTAACAATCAGGGAATCTACCCCTTTCTGCTGCCCCACGCTGTTTATGAAGCCGAGGCGTAGCTTGAGATTGTCCAGATGAGCAAGTCCCGTCTGCTCCAGAGTTGGCCCTTTATAGTTGACCGCACCATCATACCAGTAGACTCGAAGCAGGTCGGCATCGCCGGCCTTGGCTCGGGCCAAAGATGATAGCTCCGCCATCACGGCGGTTTCATTGAGTTTGAGGGTCGATCTTGGCCGCTTTGCGCCAGTCAGCGCGATGCTACCTTGTGCGAACAGATACCCAGCATCAACCAAGATGGCAATTCGTCCCACCGCCGCCTCCCTGGTGGCTCGGGGCATATACTGCTCCGAAACGTAAAAGGGCGCCCGCAGGCGCCCTTAGTAGGCCGCTGGGCCCACAGTAATATAGCGGGGCCTAGCGGATGGCCACTATATAGACCGCATCCGCTGACAAATCAATAGATATATTAATCGCTTATGAGGGCTCCTTGACTCCACGCTTCGCTCGCCGGAGCACCAATTCAATCCACGACTTCATATCGTCGTAGCTCTCCTGGGAAAGCTCCGACGGAAATTCCAGGCTCGCCATTCCCTCCGGGAAAGGAAACTCAGCCCGCTCCGTCCCCGGCGTTGGTGCCCGGAAACGGGGCGCTTTCGTTGGGCTAGCGGGATGCGGCTCAGGCACCGAAGATGCCTCCTTTTCAAACTGGTCACCATGATACCCGCTCGCCTCATCTGCTACAAGCAGTTTTGTTTCGCGGTATGATCGAACCACATTATCCGCCGCCTCAGGGATGAATTTCTGTGTCAGCAGATACGAGCGGATGGCGGAGTCACTGGCCCGGCCATCTGGGAACTTGCTGTCAAGTTCCGAAAAAAGCTCAGGTTTTCCGGCCGCCTCGCGGATCGCGGCGACCCTCTCCGGGCTGCCGGGTTCATGTGCGATGATGGCTAGGGCCAAATCGCTGACATACGTCTCATCCCCCCGCCCTTCAATCAAGCCGAAACGGTTTAGAGCGCCGATGACCCCAAGAGACTTACCGTTTAGGCTCTGATAGCCCATATGCTCGGCAATGACCGACTTGGGGACTTTGTTCTGGTAGTCCTTATCGTAAATTTGCTTCGCTTTTTCAATGGCTTCCTTTAAGCCAATGACGGGGTAGCGAGGGCTCCGCGACTTTGCCATTTCAGGGTCTCCGTGTTCGTTGACCTTGATTTAGCATCTATTCGCGGACATTTCAAGTTTAATCTCTTGGTGCTCGCCCAGCCCTGCCCTAAAATAATCGCGATCAGTACGAATATTTATTGACACGGCTTGCGCTCGCGCGTATATTTTCTTTGAAAGGATAGGAGAGGCGCCATGACCAGAAGAGTAGCGAGCCCCCGGCGAAAGGGCCGACCGGCGGCGGGGGCGAGGAAGATTAGGCGGGGCCGCTCCCAGCCCGGCGAAAGGTGATGGAGCGGCCCCTAATCGGCTCTACTTGGTCCCCGGTGGTGTAAGTGGGCAGCACGCCGGAGTTACGATCCGGAAATCCAGGTCCGAACCCTGGCCGGGGAACCAAGTTTCGGAATTGGTGGGCTCGACGGTGCAACGCCGAGCCCGGATCACAAACCCAGGGATTGGCCCCCTGAGCTATGACCACCAAGCGCAATATAGCATCTAAGCCGCAGGAATTCCATTCCGATGCGGCGGGCCAGTCTCTCCGACCTAAGGATTGGCCCGATGAACATTCTTCCCTATGACAAGCAGGTTGCCGCGATCAGCGCCCTAACCGAGGGTGTCAGCATCCGCGCCACCGAGCGCCTGACTGGCATCCACCGCGACACGATCATGCGGCTTGGCGTCCGCGTCGGCGAGGGCTGCGCGGCGCTGCATGATCGGATGATGCGTAACGTCCAGGTGCCGCGCCTGGAGTTGGATGAAGTCTGGTCCTACGTTGGCAAGAAGCAGCGCCGCTCCGAAGGCAATCCCGAGGCCGGCGACCAGTACACGTTTGTTGCCCTGGACGCGACCGGCAAGGGCATCATCAGCTACGCCGTGGGCAAGCGCACCAACGCCACGACGCAAGCCTTACTGCGACGACCTGGCCGAGCGGATCATCAACCGCCCTGAGATCACGACCGATGGCTTCGAGCCTTACATCGACGCCATCGACATGGCGTTCGGGCTTCGCGGCGCCGACCATGCCATGCTGATCAAGAGCTACGAGGGCGAGCCGGGCCGGGAGGCGGCGCGGAAGTACTCACCCGGCTACATCGTAGATGTAACGACGCGGGTAGTAAGCGGCACGCCGCGCCACGTCTCGACCAGCTACGTCGAGCGGAGCAACCTGACCATTCGTATGCAGAGCCGGCGCTTCACCCGCCTGACCAACGGCTTTTCCAAGAAGCTCCGGAACCACAAGGCGGCGATCAGCCTCTATGTCTGCTGGTACAATCTCTGCCACGTCTGCGAGGCGACGCGGATCACGCCGGCGATGGCCTTGGGCATCACCGATCATATCTGGACCATCGGAGAGCTGATCGAGGCCGCTATAATGGACGAAGCGCCAGAGCCGCAGGGCCAGCGTGTTGGGCGGTTCCGGGTCATTGATGGGGGCTTGGCATGACTGACAATCGGAGCGCATTTGCGCGCGAGGCTGACAGGGTGCAAGAGCAAATCGTGCTACGTCGGCGCATTTGGCAGGTCTGGTTTCTCGTGGCGGTGCTAGCAATGGGTGTGGGCCTTGCTGTGTGGCGAGATGTCGCGACGGTGTACATCATGGCCGGAATCGCCGCATGGATCGTGTTCTCATTACACATGAGCTTCACCGCTGTCCTTCACGAACTGTATGAGTTGAACGATCAGCTCGCGGGCCGGAAAGACGAGTTTAGAGAGCTTCTTCGAAGCCCACGTGAAGCGTCACTGTCCTAATTTCTTCGGCTGGGTGTCCGAATTCGGACAGTACCGCGCAGGCCAACCGCTGGCGGCCGCCGGCGATCCGGCTAGACTGGCTAGAGTGCGAACCAAGCGGCGGAGACCGGCGATGAAGGTGACGGCGATCGAGACCATTCGCCTGGAGGCGTTTCCCAACCTGCTGTGGGTGCAGGTCGAGACGGACGAAGGCCTGGTCGGTCTGGGCGAGACCTTTTTCGCCGTCGGCCCGGCCGAGAGCCACATCCACGACGCCGTCGCGCCCTATCTCCTGGGTTGCGATCCATTCTTGATCGACCGGCACGCCAAGGCGCTGGTCGGCTATCTCGGCTACGCCGGGACCGGGGCCGAGATGCGCGGCAACTCGGCCGTCGACATCGCGCTTTGGGACCTCTGGGGCCAGGCCACCGGACAGCCGATCCATCAGCTGCTGGGCGGCGCCGTGCGCGATAGCATCCGCGTCTACAACACCTGCGCCGGTTATCAGTACGTGCGCGAGAGGAAACGAGTCGGCCCCGACAGCTTCGGCCTGCCGGGCGAAGCACCGGCAGGGCCTTACGAGGACCTGGATGCCTTCCTCAACCGGGCCGACGAGCTGGCCCAAAGCCTCTTGGAGATGGGCATCACCGGGATGAAGATCTGGCCCTTCGACTTCGCCGCCCAGGCATCGGGCGGGCTCTACATTTCCGGCCCGGACCTCGACAAGGCGCTGGAGCCGTTCGCCAAGATCCGCCGCGCCGTCGGCAACAAGATCGACATCATGGTCGAGCTGCACACCTTATGGAACCTGCCAACGGCAAAGCGCATCGCCGCCGCGCTGGAGGAGTTCGATCCCTTCTGGTTCGAGGACCCGATCAAGATGGACAGCCTCGACAGCCTGGCCGAGTTCGCCGCTTCGACCCGCGTCCCCGTCTGCGCCAGCGAGACCCTGGGCGGGCGCGGCGCTTTCCGCCAGCTGATGGAGCTGCGGGCGGTCGGCGTCGTCATGTTCGACCTCGGCTGGGTCGGCGGCCTCTCCGAGGCGCGCAAGATCGCCAGCATGGCCGAGGCCTGGCACCTGCCGGTGGCGCCGCACGACTGCACCGGGCCGGTGCTGCTGACCGCCTCCGTCCACCTGTCACTGAACGCGGCGAACGCGCTGATCCAGGAAATGGTCCGGGCTTTCTATTACGGCTGGTATGCCGACCTGGTTACCGAGCTGCCGCCGCTGAAAAACGGCATGATCCAAGCTCCGGACGGGCCGGGCCTCGGCACCAGGCTGCTGCCCGACGTGCCCAAGCGCAAGGACGCGACGGTACGGCGCTCGACCCTGTGAGCGGTTTCAGTCCTGGCCGCCCTCGATAGTGAGGTGCTGGGCGCGCCAGTTCAGCATCCCGCCGGCCAGGTTGGCGAGCTGCTCGAAGCCGTGCTTCTTCAAGATCACGGTGGCCTGCGCCGAGCGCCCACCGGCCCGGCACACGGTGACGATCGGCTTGTCGCGGGGAAATTCAGCGGCGTGATCGGCCAGCGAGCCGAGCGGGACCAGGACCGCGCCCGGGATACGGCCGAGCGGGCCGTCGAACTCGTGCGGCTCGCGCACGTCGAGGACGCGGACCTCGCCCAGATGCTCCTCGACCCAGTTCGGCTGGATCTCCCAGATCCCGGCGTAGGTCAGCGACACCGGGCCCCAGGTCGGCTGCTCGGCGAGCGCATCGGCGTTGCCGCCGCGGCCGCACTTCAGGTTGGCGGGCACGGCGACGTCGATCTGTTTGGGGTGCGCGAGGCCGAGGTTGTCCATGTAGCCGACGAAGTCGTCCTCGCTGAGCTGGCCGCCGAGGCGCGGATTGTAGCGCTGCTCCTCGCGCACGGTGGTCACCGTGTTGCCGCGATAATCGTGCGCGGGATAGAGCAGGCAACCCTCAGGCAGGGAAAAGATCTGCGCCCTGACCGAGCGATACATGACGCGGGCATCGCCCTGCTGGAAATCGGTGCGGCCGCAGCCGCGGATCAGCAGGCAATCGCCGGTGAAGGCCATGCTCTCGTCGTCGAGCACGAAGGTGAGGCAGCCGCTGGTGTGGCCGGGCGTCGCGCGGACCTGCAGATAGCGCTTGCCGAACCCGACCCGGTCGCGGTCCTTGAGATAGAGATCGGCGCCCTCGGCGCCGCTGTCGTGGGACAGGGCGATGCGGTTGCCGAACTGCTGCTTCAGCAGCCAGGCGCCGGTGACGTGATCGGCGTGGACATGGGTTTCCAGGTTGGTCACGAGCTTGAGCCCGAGCTCGCGGATCAGGGCCATGTCTCGGGTCGCCTGCTCGAACACAGGATCGATGATCACGGCCTCGCGCGAGTTGTCGTCGGCGAACAGATAAGTGTAGGTCGAGGACTGCGGGTCGAAGAGTTGGCGGAAGAGCATGCTGGCCCCATAGCTCCGGTCAGCCGGGAGCTGCCGTGAGGGGCACTCCCGGCCCGGCTATGGTGGCGCGAAAGCGCTTTTCAGGCAACATCACAAGATGGGCCCGAATCGGTCGGACTGCCCCGTCGACGAGACCGCGCCGATGTTCTTAGTCGAGAAGCGCCAGCCAACCCTCGGGAATGATGCCCTCGAGGCCCAGCCAATCGACCAGTTCCCTGGCCATGACGCCGAGGCTGCGGTCGCGCTCGGAGTCGATGCTGACGGTAACGGTCATGCCGGCGCGCAGCGGTGGGCGGTTCTCCGCCTCCTCGATGGCGACGCGGACCGGAACCCGCTGCACCACCTTGACCCAGTTGCCGGAGGCGTTCTGCGGCGGCAGCAGCGAGAACTCCGCGCCCGTTGCCGGGGCGATGCTGGCGATGGAGCCCCGCCACTCGGTGTCGGGATAGGAATCGACGACGAAGGTGACGGCCTGGCCGACCCGGACGTGGGTCAGCTGGGTCTCTTTCAGATTGGCTTCGATCCAGGGCCGATCGATCAGCACCAGCGAGAACAGGGCATCGCCCTCCTCGACGTACTCGCCCACCTGCAGCTTGATGTTGCCGACGATGCCGTCGGCGGGGGCCAGCACGTTGGTGCGGTCGAAGTCGAGCTCGGCCCGGTCCAGCTTGGCCAGCGCGGCCAGATACTTCGGATGCGCGGTGGCCTTGATCTCGGGATTGCCGAGCAGTTCCGCCAGCAGCTTGCGATTGCGCTCGCCGGCGGTCACCACTTCACGGCGCGCCATTTCCAGCTCATGGCGGGCTTCGTCGAGCCGCGCCCCGGTGCCGACGCCACGCCGGTTCAGCGTCTGCTGGCGCTCGAACTCGCCCTGAAGGTAGCGAACCCGTTCCTGGTGCGACTGCACCTCGCGCAGGCCGCTACGATACTGCGCCCTGGTCGCTTCGATCTCGGCGCCGACCCGGTCGAGTTCGGCCTTGGCTTCGGCAATGACGATTTCGAAAGTGCGCGGGTCGATCCTGAGCAGCACCTGGCCGCCGTTGACGCGCTCGTTTTCGCGCGCGTCGATGTCGATGATGCGCCCCGTGACGTCTGCGCTGATGGCGATCACGTCGGCTTTGACATACGCGTTCTCGGTGGTGATGTAACGCATGCTCTGGCCCCACCAGACCGCGCCGTATATCGCCGCGGCAAGGGGCAACGCGACCATCAGCAACAGCCGCACCAGCGGCCGCAGCAGGCTCAGCTGGTGGCGAAAGCGACGCCGCGGGCGGCTCCGCGCGGTCCACGTCTCCTTGGCCGGGGCCGGCGCTTCCGCCTTTTCCGGCTCAATGCGGGTAACCTTCTCATCCGTCGTGCTCGACGGCGCCGACGCCGCGTTCTGCTTGGCTGCCGTGTCGGCCATCGGCGGTTTCCTCCTAATCTTCTGGCGGCACCTCTTGCTGTGCGCCGTTATTGGTCAGCGCCAGCAAGTTCGCCTTTATCTTGGTCAGACACGCGATCAGCAGCTCATGCTCCTGGGCCGATACTCCGGCAAGGGCCTCGCCCCGTACTTCGGCGGCCATGGCGCGCATCGTCTGCATCAGCGGCTCGACCTCGCCGGTCAGATAGACACGCTTGACCCGCCGGTCATTCGGGTGCGAGCGCCGCTCGACCCAACCCTTGGCTTCCAGCCGGTCGAGCAGGCGGCCCAGCGTCGCACGCTCGACGTCAAGGATCGCCGACAGCTCGGTTTGCGAGATGCCCTCGTTGAAGTAGAGGTAGGTCATGACCCACCATTGCGAGCGCGTCAAGCCGAGCTGCCGCATGCGGCGATCGTAAGTGAGGCGCATCAGGCGGGCGACGTCATGCAACAGGAAGCCGACATTGTTGCCGGCCGACTCGCGCTGCGCGACCCGGGTCTCTGCAAGGCTCATGGCGGCATTTTAGTTGCCTAACATACAATAAGCAACCTTAAATCATCATTTGGCAATGTTACTTCCCGAACTTAGAAGCGGCCGATCGGTACGGGATCGTCTGCCATTTCGCTGCCGGCAGCAGACGGCGATGGTGCTAGCATGCCAAGTCGCTGACAAGCCTGGGGAGCTGCCCGCATGATCACCTCGATCGCCACCGTCTCCTTGAGCGGGAGCCTGCGCGAAAAGCTCGAGGCGATCGCGGCGGCCGGCTTCGCCGGCGTGGAGATCTTCGAGAACGATCTGCTGAGCTATGACGGCGATGCCGGCAGCGTCGCCGGCTTCCTTCGCGATCTGGGTCTGCGCCTGGTGGCGTTCCAGCCATTCCGCGATTTCGAAGGCATGCCCGAACCGCAGCGCAGCCGCGCCTTCGACCGCGCCGAGCGAAAGTTCGACCTGATGGTGGAACTCGGCGCGGAATTGCTGTTGGTTTGCAGCAACGTCTCGCCGTTGAGCCGCGGCGGCGTCGAGCGGGCCGCCGAGGACTTGCGCGCGCTGGGCGAACGGGCGCACGAGCGGGGCCTGCGCATCGGCTTCGAGGCGCTGGCCTGGGGCCATCACATCTCCGACTACCGTGACGCCTGGGAGGCGGTACGCCGCGCCGACCATGCGGCCGTCGGCCTGGTCCTCGACAGCTTTCACATCCTGGCCCGCGGCCACAACCTTGACACCCTGTCGTCGATCCCGAAGGAACGGATCTTCCTTTGCCAGCTGGCCGACGCCCCGGTCCTCGACATGGGCATTCTGCCCTGGAGCCGCCACCACCGCTGCTTTCCCGGCCAGGGCCGGCTGCCGCTTGCGGACTTCATGGCGGCGCTGGCGGACACCCGCTATGACGGGCCGCTGTCCTTGGAAATCTTCAACGACAATTTCCGCGCCGCGGGCCCGGAGCGCATCGCCATGGACGGCCACCGCTCGCTGGTCTACCTGGCCGAACAGACCGCGTGCACCCCGCTCCAGGCCGCGCTCGGCAGCGCCGGCCGGCCACCGCAGGTCCAGTTCGATGGCCTGGAATTTATCGAATTCGCCGTCGACGAAGCCGACGCCGCGGCGCTGCGCGACATGCTCGCCAAGCTCGGCTTTCGCCGTTTCGGCGAGCACGTCTCGAAGAATGTCGACGCCTGGCGCCAGGGCGACATCAACCTGGTCGTCAATTGTGAACCCGAGGGCTTTGCCCACGCGCACAACATCGTGCACGGACCTTCGGTGTGCGCCTTGGCGCTGCGCGTCGCCGACGCGGACAAGGCCCTGGCCCGGGCCGTGAGCTTTGGGTCGCTGCCCTTCCACCAGCCGGTCGGACCGGGCGAGCTGACGATCCCGGCGGTCCGCGGGCTCGAGGGCAGCCTTTTCTACTTGGTCAGCCGTTACGGCGAGCGGGGCACCATCTGGGAGGTCGATTTCGAGCTGGACGAGGCCGCCACAGGCGCCAACGCGCCTGCCGGGCTGACCGCCGTCGATCACCTGGTCCAGGTGGCGCATTTCGGCTGGCTGCCTTCGTGGGTGCTGTTCTACCGCAGCCTGTTCGGTTTCGATGCGGCGCCGGAGCTCGAGATCGCCGACCCGAATGGCCTGATCCAGAGCCAGGTCGTCGAAGCCCCGAACCGGAAAATCCGTATCGCCCTCAACGCATCGCAGAGCCAGGGCACGGCGGCCGGCCGCTTTCTGTCCGAGTTCTTCGGCGGCGGCGTGCAGCAGATCGCCTTCGCCACCGACGACATCGTCGCCACGGTCGCCCAGCTGGAGGCGAACGGCCTGCCGCTGCTGCCGATACCCGGCAACTACTACGATGACCTTGAGGCCCGCTTCGGCCTCGAGCCCGAGTTCGTCGAGGTCTTGCGCCGTCACAACATCCTCTATGACCGCAGCGAGGGCGGTGGCGCGTTCCTCCAGGTCTTCACCGACACTTTTGCCGATCGCTTCTATTTCGAGATCGTCGAGCGGCGCAATTACGATCACTTCGGCGCCGCCAACGCGCCGATCCGCCTGGCCGCGCAGGCGCGCCTGGCCGCCGGCCGCCACTTGCAGGCGCCGCTTTGACCGCGGACGCGCAGCTTGTTCCCAACCACGCGCCGGCCTAAGCAGAGATTCGTCGTTTGCCCAACGGAACGACCTTTCGCTCCTTGTTGAGGGCCTGCACGGCGTCGTGGATGGCGTGATCGAGGGCGTCGGGGTCGGCGAAGGTCTGGTGGGCCAGATGGT
>Ga0326597_10000340_pt1 | contig 86266 bp, 85 predicted proteins | sample RVTome_12_FD_203789 | JGI IMG/M metagenome (GOLD analysis project Ga0326597, IMG submission 203789) | Soil microbial communities from uranium-contaminated site in the Upper Colorado River Basin, Wyoming, United States - RVT100D185 | ecosystem: Environmental > Terrestrial > Soil > Contaminated >...
ACATCACGTGCGGCGTGGCGAGCTACCTGTATGCGCAGACGCGGTTGCCGCTGTACGCGAAAGCGACGTCGTTTCCGTTGGTGGCGGCGGTGGTGGGGCCGATGTTTATCCTGCCGAACGTGGGGCTGAACGAGTGGGGGCATGCGTTCTGGTTCGTGGATGAACTGTTCTCGGCGCCGTTACACTGGGGCTTCGTGACCTTAGGGTGGTGCGGGCTGTTCGGGGCCGGCGGGGGCGTGGCGGCACAGATCGTGTCGCGGATGTCGAACCTGGCGGATGTGATCTGGAATAACGAGTCGACGGCGATTCTGGATCCGTTTTCCAGTCAGGTAGGCCCAACGCCGAGTGGGTCCTCGTCTCGCACGGGATACTAGAAGAGGGCGGGCATCGGGTGGCGGGCCCCGGGCTCCGGATCGCGGGGAGCGGGGCCGGCCAATCGACCGGCTGAAATAAAAGAGTGTGATACCCCGATGATGGAGTGCCTCTTGGAGCCTCGGCTTTGGTGCAGCAAGATAGCGCGCGCGGAGAATGATAAAGAATAAAAGGGGGCTACTCAGCAATCGTAAAAGCAATCCGTACCGATCCACCTCTCTGCAGACAGACCCTGATAATTCACATCACCTAATCCTCGATACGTAGTCGCATTCATGCAGCCACGGACAGACCTGAAATTGGCGTGGTCGCGCTTCCCAATGATGGACACTTGACCGTCGTTGAAGTATGCGACCACCGCGGTGGCCTCGTCATCGCGGTTTGTGATCCCGTCAAGGTTGATCTTCACCAACAGATTACCCCGCAAGAGCGCACTTTCAATTTTGGATAAGACCGCATGATTCCGATGGGCGTACTCTCACATAGGTCGGATGGCCTTACGTTCGTGAAGATCTCGGACCGTAGGAAAGACAGAGCAGGTCATAGATGGCTCTGCACCAGATCAGAATGCAAGGCACCACCTTCAATCCATACGGAACAACGAATCCGTTTCTGAGGAACCGGGGAAACAGATCGGTGTGCGATAACGTGGTGAGAACAAATGCCAAGCAGGCGAGCGTCAGGCTGACCGCCGTGGTGGGTCGAGAAAAATACCAGATCGCAACCCCGCTGATGGCGATGATGAACGTCTGCGGCTCAGCCTTATGATTGAAAATAACGACCCAGATCAGGAGCGCGGACAAGAAGAGCATCCGAAATAGTTCGTGCTTGTATGCCTCTTTCCTCAGCAGGGGCAGGCCCAAGACGACAAGTCCCGCGGAAATGATGAGCAGCTTGGAAACATTCAGATGGAACCATTTCTGTAACAAACCCATGACAGAGAGGCCCACCGAAAGGGAGTAATCGTTCGTCAGCAATTGGAACCAGCTCTTGTAAAGAAACATCAGCTGCTCTCCCGACACGGCTGCCAGTGGAACGACCGCACAGGCGGCAGTCCAGAGCAGGGCATACAGGATGCCTTTCAACTTGCCGGGATAGAAGATGAAGAGGAGGAAGCCTGCCAGACTGAATATCTTGACAAAGGATCCTAAAATGAGACAGGCCGCTGCCGACCCGGGCTGTCCACGTTCCAAGTGATTGAAGGACCAGATCAGGAGCGCGGCGATAAGCCCGTTGCTCTGAGCGCCTTGAACGGACATCATGAGTTCCAGCAGAATGAACCACAATATGGCGACTCGATCGGCTTCCGACCGGATCGGCAGCCGCAGAACGGCGTGAAAGAGGGAAAGCGAGTTGAGGAGGTTCCAGGCCGTAAGCCCAATCAGATCCGGCATCCACACAAAGAGCCCCGAGAACAGCGCGAACGCCGGGCTATATTTGAAGAAATCCAAGTGTTCATCCGGATAGGCGCTATAGAGGTCTTGGCCATGGATAAGATGAGCAAACGCGAATTTGAAGATCATGTACGTATTGTAGTGCGCGTAGCTGTCTACGCCGTACACTAAGGGGGGCCGGAGGTAGAGGAGAATACTGACGACGCAGATGACGGCAATATAGGCGAACAGCGTCACGCGGCGATCAGCCGCGGCATGCGTTATCTGCCGGACCCATCCGTAGACCATTGGAGAGCTGCTTAGAGCTCGCACACTAACTTTCTACGCGCTTCCCGAGCAATGCTGAGATCACGCTGTGCAGTGAAGACTGTGCGTGGATGTTTCTCTGTCGATCCGAGAAGCGATGCGATCACGTGCCACTGCGGGCAGGTTGTCCGAAGCTATCAAGTTGCGTATCGTTGTACGTGGGAACGACCGCCGCACCGTGCATCGTCCGGCTCCACCGGATATGAGACGGGGAGTGGTATACCAAACGTATTCACGGGTTGCAATGAGGAACCTGGAGGAGGACCGCACGGGCCCTACCGGAGTCTTGTAAGCGGGAAGGACTGACCAAAGGTGGCGACACTCACGGTGAGGCCGACAGCGTGAGACGTACTGGAACGGACCGACTGCTGTTGGCAGTCAAGCCAAAAGGCCGTGGGCTCTCTCGCGCGAGTGTCGGAGATGGTCGCTTCTTTGAGGGGCAAGGCGTCATGTGCGGGGCAGGGGTCGCTCCTGTACTGCACGCTCACGGCTTGCTGCAGGCCACTTCCCACAGCGCCTGATTGACACTCCCCGGTTCAACGGGCAGCCAGTTGCCATTCTCGATGTATCCATCAGCCTGTTTGCCGGTTCCCATCTGGCGTGAGAATTCCGTGACGGCCAGCACGCGAAGACGATTATTCATACAATCGAATTGCTTGTGGGTTTTTATCGACAAAAGTCGCGGGGTCAGTGCCCCTTCCATCCACTTGATATCGGTTAATTGCCACAGGGTCACCCGATGCTCTTCTCGGCGAATGGTGTCTGGATCGAAGTACACCGTCTCTCGCCCTGGTACTTGATAGTGTTTCTTAACCGCCACCCATTCGGCATGCACGGGTCCACGGCTCAACACCAGGAGTGTAATAAGTAACCAGAACCCCGCAAGATGGGACTGAGCTGTTCGGCTGACCACGGGCACATTTTACCAGCACCCAAACGAACGATAAAGTGCATTTCTCGGCAGGGGAGTACGGCCTGACCAGAGCACACGAGCAAGAAGCGCGAGCATTGAGATCTCCGATCGATCCGTGTACAGTCTCACCCGATGCGTTGCCTACGGTATGTAATCCGACCAGTGCGCGGGATGGCGGCCCTCTGGCTGGCTGTTGGTGTCGTCTTTCTACCGGCCCTACCAGCCGTTCAATGCCACCTTCACGACTTCCTCATTTCGCAAGCGGACAGTCAACAACGCGCGGCGATTGATGCCGGGTATTTCGGCACCTTTTCTAGTTTGCCAGCTGCTACTCTAGATGGCGAAAAGCTCTTTCCGCTTATTGCGCTCCCGCCAATGCTGAGCTTGTCCCTCTCCGCTCGGTCTTCAACCGGGGATGGGGAATCCATTGTGCGGCTGCTCGAAGCCCCGGTCCAATCACGTGCCCCGCCTTCGCTGAAGCTGTAACGCGCACATCATACATAGGTGAATTGCCGGCTGGCACGGGGATTCATGTCCCCGTTTTCGGCGATGTTCAGGGGCCCCGCTCATGCCAGGGGCCTACTTGTTCCAGCGAGGGATTCATGTGTGTCATCTTTGGCAAGCCATCCATTGATTTCATGAAATGGCGGTATTATTCCTTCGCCCTGGCTATGGTGTGTACAGGGCTTGGTCTTCTCGCCATGATACAGATCGGCCGCGGTGCGGCCAATCTGGGAATCGACTTTGCCGGCGGGACCGCCGTACAACTCAGGGTTGAGCAGCCGGTTGCGATTGAGGCGGCGCTGGAGACGTTCCATGACGTCATGGCAGTGCTGGGAATCTTTTACCTGCTTGACAAGGAGATTACGCTCTTGCTCGTGACTGCGCGGCTGACCTTGGCTGGGTATTTCTCTGACCGATACGATCGTCGTGTTTAGCCGGATCCGAGAGAATATGCGGCAACGACGCCGTGAGTCCGTCGAGAGCCGCATCAATACCGCCATTAACCAAGTCTTAAGCCGAACGGGGGTCACGAGCTTGACGGTCGTGCTGGTGGTGATCCCACTGACGATGGCGGGGGGCGAGGTCCTGCATGACTTTTCACTTGCCTTGCTCTTGGGTGTGCTCATCGGGACCTATTCATCGGTCTTTGTGGCCGGTCCCCTCCTCACACGTTGGACAAGCTTGGGACACCCCCTGTCACGAAGTTAACGCGATGTCGTGCCGTGCCATCCGTCTTTCGTCGCTCACCTGTTGAAGAGGTGCATCGTGCTGCCGGACCCCGTGTTCTTTCGCGATCTTGCCGTTGTCTTCCTCGCCGCCGTAGTCGGTGGCACACTCGCATGGACTGCGCGCCAACCGCTGGTCCTGGGCTACGTACTGGGAGGCATCGTCATCGGTCCATTTACACCGGGCCCGGCCATCTCGGAGTTGCACACGTTCGATTTGTTTGCGGAAATCGGCGTCGTCTTGCTGATGTTCTCGATCGGCATCGAGTTCTCGGCGAAGGATCTGATGCGGGTCAAATGGGTTGCGCTCGCAGGCGGTCCGCTCGGCATCCTGCTGTCCATCGGGCTGGCCGTCGGCGTAGGGAGCCTGATCGGCTGGCCGATCACCCAAAGCATCGTGATCGGCGCCGTGATCTCCGTGGCGAGCACGATGGTCCTTGCCCGCATGCTCCTGGATCGCGGTGAACTCCAGGCTCGGCACGGACGCGTGATGATCGGCATTACGCTGGTCGAAGACGTGGCGGTCGTGGCGATGACCGTGCTCATGCCGGCGCTCGGTACGTTAGAATCGGGACGCTTCATTCTGATCGGACAAGCCTTGGCGAAAGCACTGCTGATCCTCGTGCCCTTCGGCTTCTTGGCCGCGAAAGTCATCCCTCCCATCTTGACCCGTGTGGCCCGAACCCAAAATCAGGAACTCTTTCTGCTCGTTGCGCTGGCCATCGGTCTCGGGACCGCCGCCATCACGCAGATGGCGGGGCTCTCCCTTGCGTTGGGAGCCTTCCTGGCCGGCCTGATCATCAGCGGGTCCGACTATGGGCACGAGACGCTGGCCCGGCTGCTCTCGCTGCGAGACGCTTTCGTCGCGCTATTTTTCGTGACCATCGGGGCCTTGATCGATCCGTATGTCATTCTCGACCATCTCTCTCTGCTCGCCACGATGATCGCCTTGATTCTGATCGGCAAGCTGGTGATCTGGACGACCGTGGTGCGGATCTTCGGCTACGGGTGGGCAACGGCCTTCTTGGTCGGCATCGGGCTCACGCAGATCGGCGAGTTCTCGTTCGTCCTCGTGCAGGTCGCGCGGTCGGCGGGGCACGTCGGCAGCGACGTATACAATACGACCCTCGCCGCCTCACTGCTGACGATTCTCCTGAATGCCGCCCTCGTGAGGTATGTGCCTGTCTGGATGAGCAGGCGGCGGCTCTCACGAGATTTAGATCATCCTGCCTCATCACCGTCGGAGCGCGAGGCGTTGCGCCACCATGTGGTCCTGTGCGGATTCGGCCGGGCCGGCAGTGCCTTGGGCAAGGCCCTCGATTCGTTCGGCATTCCCTATCTCGTGATTGAACGGGATCCGGACATCATCCGGCGGTTGCGAGTCCGCGGTACGCCGTGCCTGTATGGGGACGCCTCGCACCGTGAATTGCTTGTGATAGCCGGAACCCTCGAGGCGCTGCTCGTCATCGTGGCCTTGCCGGAAATAGAGCAGGCCGCGCTCACGGTGCGCCGCGTCCGTTCCCTCAATCCCAAGGTGCCGGTTCTGGCGCGTGCCCATGGACGGATAGAAGCCACCAAGCTGCTCGCCGTTGGTTCAACCGAAGTCATCCAGCCCAAGGTGGAAGTGTCGGCGACACTCATCCGGCATGCCTTGACCCAGCTCGCGCTGCCGAAGGAACGCATCCTCGACTATGTGGAACGGCATCGCGAAGCGATGCAGACCGCGGACAAGGCGACTTGAGCGCGAAGGACGCGGGATAGAACGAGGGTGGAAGAAGTTGTCTCGATCGTGATCGATCAACCCGGGAAGGGTGAGGGTGATAGTGGAACAGCATCAGGGTCGGGACAGCGTGGTCCCGTGGCATCACCACGACGTCCAGGATGTCATGGAGCGGTTGGAGACAGACCGGCATGGCGGACTGACTGTTGAGGAGGCCGAACGGCGGCTGGCGCGCGAGGGGCCAAACCGGGAGCGTGACGCGACGTGTCCTCGCCGGATCAAAGTGCGACGTGCTTGTTGGCCATGAGCGGCCCTAGCACTGCCGCCTTCCCGCCATGACGTTGCCGATCATCATTCTGCTTCCATTGCTTGCCGGCGCCATGGCACGCTCCTCGTGCAACGCCGCGGTTTCCCCACCGCCGCATGGGCCGCCGCCGTGCCGACGGACGCAAGCCTTGCCCTGCTGGCGCGTGAAGCGCCGATGATATTCGCGGGTGAAAAGATCATTGTGAGCTGATCGCGTGCTGGCATTCGACACCTTGTACATCAATACCATCGCACTCCTGATCGTCCTTGACATCCACCTGTCCACCTCCGTGTTCTTCGAAGCGACGCTCCTGATCGCGCTGACCGGTTTCGTCGCCACCGTGGCATTGGCGCGCTACCTTGCCCGCGGCACCGTCATGGATTGAACCGATGCTCGATATCCTTGTCTCCGTTCTATTTCTGGTCGGCAGTTTTTCATTCTGGTCGGTGCCGTCGGTCTCGTCCGCCTGCCCGATTTCTTCATGCGGCTGTACGGCCCGACGAAAGCCACGACACTCGGCGTCGGCAGCATGCTGCTGGCGGCGGTCCTCCATGGCATCGATGAGTTCACCATCCGTGAACTGCTCATCGCGTTCTTTCTGTTCATTACGGCGCCGGTCAGCGCCTATCTGCTCGGTCAGGTGGAACTGCGAAAGCGTGTTGCCTCACGCGCTCCGCTGCCGGAGGATTTCTCCGGCGTACGCCAGTAACCCGCAGTTTCTTGCAGACATCCACCACCACACATTTCCCTTCCTGCTGCGCCGGCGGTCACACGGGCGTGTTTCCTTGGGGGCAGGGAGGTGCCGCGGTGCTCGTCCTCGTAACGCTGTGGGGATTTCTGCCACTGGTAAATTTGTTGGTCCGATCAGGTAATACTCCCAGTTTCATTGGGCGCATTCCGGCGATATGCAGGCGTGAAGGGTGGATGGCAGCAGCAGCTCAGGCTGGTGATCGCTGGACTGGGTACGCACAAGCAGCTGTTGGTGCCGACTGATGCTCCGTCGAGAGCCGTGTGCGAGCTTCCTGAAACCAATAGGCTCGACGACAAGGAACCCCTTCAACAACGGAGGACAGCATGGATAAGGCATGGTTGTATGTGGGCGGGATTGTTGTGGGAACGGCTGTGTTTATCTACATCGTGCTCTCGGTCGTGACCAGTTCGAATCCTCCCGCATATTAGGGGAGCGAGACGGCTCAGCGGTCTGTCCAACGCGGCCGAGCGAAGCGGTCATGGGTTGATCGTTCGAGTTTCGGGCAGGCCGCAGCAGAGCCAAGCCCAGGAGATCGAAAAACGCTCGACGCCCTCACTCACGCGGGGTGCCTTCCCTGCCGGGTGCCGCAAGAGAAGCGTCCGCCGCTGGCTGTTAGGGAATCGAGTATTGCGTATCGAGGTCAATGATCGGCCCGAACCGGTACTGTCGTGGAAGTGACAGAAGCGGAAGGTTCAGACTCTTCACGAGATACGGGTCGAATCACGAGCCGAGGGAATCTAGCGGTCCCCTGTGCGGCGGCGGTTCACCGGCTCTTCTTGTAAACGACCAAGCCGGTGATCTCCAGCGCGATCATCACGCCCGCGAACCACTAAAGAAGTCAAAATCCACCGTGGCTGCTCTTTTCGGCCGAGCGAAGCCTCACGCGCCTGTACGCCGCCGCTCGGGATTGCCCTTCTCAGGCAGATTCCCTCGACGCATCAGTGGCTCGTCGGCATTGAGACATGAGATACCGTAACAAGTGACAATGAGCAGGAGATGAGGAAGATATTAGAAAGCCCTAAGCTGATCGCGGCCAAGGGGCAATGTGAATGCTCGCCTATGATTGCACGCGCTTCGCTCGCATTCCGTGAGTCCAGATCAGGGATGTGTGATCGCACAGCGGTGAATTTCTCAAGCCGATAATCGCGACAGCGCGTGTTCCCACCTTCCCCGCCGGCGGTCACGCGGGCGCACCATCAAGCGGGCCACAGGGGTGTCATGAGGCGCTCCCGTAGTGCACCTCTTTCCAGGGCAGAGATTGACTCGATTGCAAGGTAGTACTAGACTATAAAAGTACTACAATTGTGATGGAGGTAGGCATGTTGGAATCTACGATAACCCGGAAGGGGCAAGTGACGATTCCCAAGGCGATTCGTGACCGCTTGGGTGTGAAAGAAGGGGAAAAAGTCCTCTTCGCGATGCGAGGCGAGGAAGTGATCTTGAAAGTTGTCAAGGGGACTATTCTTGATCTCAGAGGCTCCGTCCAGCCGTCAGCGCACCCGGAAGATTTTGAGAAGATTCGTCAGTCCGTGAAGCAGGCTGTTGCCAAGAAGGTGGTCGGGCATGGCTAGTCGCTTCGTCGATACCAATGTGTTTCTTCGTTTTCTGACCAATGACGACCCGGCAAAAGCCAAGCGAGCCGAGACACTCTTTCGCGATGCCGTGCGTGGCAAGATCAAATTGGCGACCAGTCTGCTGGTTATCACCGAGATCATCTGGACGCTGGAATCCTTGTACACACTGGAGAAGTCGGATATCGCCGCGAAGGTTGAGAAGATCCTGAATACGCCCAATCTGGATTGTCCCGAAACCCCGCTGCTTTTCATGGCCCTCGATCTTTATGTCCATGCCAACATCGATTTCGTGGACGCGTACAACGCCTTCCACATGAAAGAGCAGGGACTCACAGAGATTCTCACCTACGATCGCAAACACTTCGCCCGCATTCCGTGGGCTCAGATCGGGGATTTGTGATTGCCTAGCGGTGGGGATTTTGAAGGGGAGCAGAATCGAGGCAACAAAGGAGGCTGCCCTCTTTGTTGTCCCAAGAAGGATTTGTGGGTTGATCCGATGCCTGGGCCGCCGTGGGAGTGGCGGAAGAGGAAGGGATGGCGTGATCGTACCTGAGCGTATGGCGCTCCGGCTTCCGATACTGTGGGTACTATTGAAAGGTAGGTGAGCGATGCAGCGTTTGCTCCTCGCAGTGTTCTTGGTTGTGGCGTGTGCAACCGTCGCGGCAGCAGATTCCTATGACGAGGCGGAATTTGCTTATGACCGCGGTGACTATACACGTGCGGCACGACTCTTCCGTCCCTTTGCGGAGCAAGGAATGCCATCGGCGCAGTTCCATATGGGCCTGATGTATGAGAAGGGACAGGGCGTCCCACAGGACTATCAAGCGGCGCTGAAGTGGTTTCGCATGGCGGCGGAGCAGGGCTACGCGGGTCCGCAGAACAATCTGGGTCTGATGTATGAGAGGGGGCGGGGCGTCCGGCAGGACTTCATTCGCGCTCACATGTGGTACACCGTCGCTGTCGCACTGTTGAGTGGCGATGACGGGAAGGCAGCCATGGAGCGTCGAGACCATCTTGCGTCACGAATGACAGCAGTGCAGATTGAGAAGGCGCAGGAGATGGCGCAGCGTTGTCGGAAAACGAAGTTCAAGGAGTGCGATTAGCGGAACTGCGCATTCATACGAATCTGAGCTCAAGCCTCCGCCGACCGTAACCCAGCCGGTGCCGCCATGGGAGTGGCGGAGAATCAAACGAGAGTGTCGGAAGCTTCCATGACCCAGGCAAAAAACAAAGGGATCTGACCCCGTACATGCTCCCCTCAAAAAGACTGGGTCAGTCGTTGAGTGAGAGATTGGTAAGGCAACCACACGGCGAGCGCAGCGGTCTTCGGACGGATCTCAGCAGCCCTTGAACTTCTTTGACGCACACTGTTGCGAGAGCCGCTTGGCTTCAGCCACCTGCGCGGGAGTCATGCGCCGTGCGACATCCTCTCGATTTTCTGCCGCTTGCTTCTGCTCATCACCCTTCATGTGTGCTGCTGCGAGAGTCACCCACATATAGGCCCGCACATAGTCCTGTGGCACGCCCAGTCCCGCGAAATACAGTTCCGCGAGGTTGTTCTGTGCCAGCGCGTGACCCTGTGTTGCGGCTTTCTCGTACCATGCTCGCGCCTGGGCATAATCCTGCGGCACACCCTTTCCCTTGGCATACAATTCCCCGAGACTGGTCTGCGCTTCCGCATCCCCTTGACTGGCCTGTGTCTGCAGCGTTTGCAGGTCTTTACGGTCGACCGGCGGGAACGCTGCTCCCTGTCCAACGGGGAGAACGAGTGTCGCCAGGAGAATGATGACGGCAAGGGCACGCATGGGCGCTCAGTATGACGCGGACCCAAAAGGATCGTCAAGGCGGCAGATTAAGTCCATGTCGAAGGTTGAGCGTTTTTGCACGGCGTGCCCTGCGCGAACAAGTTCGATGTGTGTATGAAAATGTGAATCGGGCCGTTTCGTCATACTTTATTTGGCACGAGGAGTACTGAGTCATTCAATAAGTAAATTGGAGAGGTGATGGAGTTCACCGGGAACCGTCCTGGGATCAGAGCCGGGGCTGATGACTCCTGCCAGATATTCTCTGGTAGGAGTTTTTTATTGAGCCTCAGAGCCTGTTCGCAGATTCACAGAGGCGGGAACATCAGAGAGCAGTCGTCATGAGGCCGCGACGCGTACCCCTCAAGCCGGAAATGAAGGATCGTGTAATTCCACTTTCCCAAATAAGCTCATGAAGAATTCTTCATGATCCACTAATGGACCTTTCATGTGACAGCAGTAAGGTAAAAGCAGCGGTGATTAGCGCGCGATGATCCGCAACGCAGGTTACTTCACAACAAGGAGGGCGTTATGAGTACAAAAAAAATATTCAGAATGGGGTTCCTATCCATGATTGCCGCGATCGGAGTGTTCGCTGCGTCGACCGGCTTGGCGGCCGCTGCACAGAGAGTGGACGTCATCGATCATCTCCCCAAGGAGGGAGTCCAATGGGACAGCATGAAGCGTACGAGCGACCAGTCGATGCGAGTGGACGTCATCGATAGCATAGGATCCCACGGGGCTGTATATCCATCGACCAGCGGGGCGATGCGAGTGGACGTCATCGGGAACATAAGAGTCTAAGGCCCGGTGCGTTCATACGCCGAGTCGATGAGTCGCTGATGCGCGGAAGAAACTGCCTGAGGAGGACAACGCATGCTCCTCCTCAGGCTTCCTTCGGCGGTTAAACGGAGTCGCTCAGGATTTCAACCACGCGGCACACGCGTCATACGTGATTGAGCCTGAGTGGATTGCATCTGTGAATGTGGAGACTCTCAGTGGCTGATCACATAGCCCTGGGATTGGAATCGGGTGGAGGTTCTGGCGGTCGCGCCCCGACTGACTAGATTAAGTCTCTTCGTATTCTCAGGGAGAGACCTCCGCCCGATTCCTTTCTCAATCCGCGCTCACCCATCGCATCAACAGTAGCGCCACGACAATCTCTCCCCGCAATACCCTAGTCTTCCTTCGTTCTCCGTTCCCGATGCGGCACCGGCAGCGACATGTGCTGGAATATGGAAAGTGGGGGCGGTTGGTGAGCAGTATGGCACGATCGCTAAGCAGTTTGAGCGAAGAATGAATCGTGTGCCGAGCTAGACAGATCATCGTGTGAGGACAACTTTTAGGGCTTGGGCCTCACCAAGCGGGACAATTGTCCTCACGTGATCGCTCGCGGTGCTGGATCCGTATTGCCCATGGACCTCCCAGGTAATGGTCACCTGAAGCAAATAATCACCGGCAGGGAGATCTGTAAACTCAAAGTTGCCTTGGGCATCGCCAAGGCTTTCCCGTATGTAGGGTCGAATTTTCCGGACTACGGCTTGCGTATAGTTCGTAACATTGTATCCACGGTCTTGAAGCGATAGGACTTCTTTCATGAACGCAGGTGCAGGCCATAGTTGCACCGTGTTGCCAGCCGCCACTTTCACCTCGCCTTCGAGAGTTGTTAAGAATGCCCGACCATATATTCTTCCGCTGCCTTCTGCCAGGATTACCTCAAAATCTTTCTCGGAAAAGGGTGATCGGGTTTGTGCGTCTGGACTCGGCGCACACCCTGAGAGACTGAGAAGCAGGAAACTGACCATTGCGACGGCTGTCATGGATCTCAACCCTCCTCGACCAAAACCCGTGGGCGTCCACCTCAAGACGGGAAAGTCATAAAAGGGATGTTGTCTGACAGCCAGGCGTTGGGTGCTCATGGAAAGCTCCCTTGTACCAACCGCGTAACCTTCGCACGACGGCTTCAGGCACTTCGATACGTTGCTCATTCGACAGGGTGACAGTCAACGAGCGGGTTTCCTCTGGTCGCATTGGCAAGCCTCCCGCAATCCGTCAACCAGAGCACGAGAGATTCCGGATGGTGCCGTGGCCTTTGAATGAGCCTGCTTGATAGATAACGGAGCGAAGCATGATGGGTGTTGAGATCGATTAGAGCCCCGATCGGTGAGTATGAGCAGACCAAACGAATTGGTCTGCTCATACCGCATCTTGCTGTGGGAAAGTCAGTTCAGTTCGGACATTGCGCCACTTGAATGTTCAAACCGGCGCGTGCCGCAAATTCCTCAAATTCGCATGGCCGGTACGTATCATTCATCCGTTTGGTTGACTTGTCCACTGCATAGTTGGCTAATTCAGCTGCGGAGGGGACAGGAAAGGGTGGACCAGGTTCCACGCAGTTGCCCGTCGCCACAACGGCGGCTCGAATGGCTGCTTCAACCTTTGCATTATAGGAATCGGGATCACTAATTCTCTCTGCATCGGTCGTCCCTGCAAAGGCGGCGAGACTATTCGGAAAATCTGTTATCCGTGTGCCGTCACCCAGCACAGTCAGGACTGGGCTCGGCACAAAATGACAGGATTTCCAGGTTGAGATCACCTGTAGGAAGGTCGCCTGGGTCGTATTCTTCGGTTCGAGCAGGGGAGTCTCCTGAATAGCTTGGAGGATCAATGCTCGAACGGCCGGAGACGTTTGCGCGGCATGAATATCCACCTTGGCGAGATCAGGTACCATGCTGAGATAACGGGGTTCATTCAGCAGGGCTCTGACCGCTTGACGCCTGTCCACCAGATAGATCGACGAGATGTTCGCATCAAACTTATTGCCAGAGGGCAACAACGCGGGATTGACCGGATTGAGCGCGGGCGGCTCTCTAAATTCACGACTGTTCGGATCCTTAATGTCCAAGAACGCTCTCAAGCCACGCACCAACGCATGGCCCAAGAAGATGGCATTGACGCGTTCTGTCGGTGAAATAAAGTCGAGGTTCGGTCGTAACGGAAATCCTTCTTCCAAGGTGCCACTGACAGCCACGATGACAAAGTCGCCTTGCTCACACTTCCCGGTAAAATCGAGTGGATGAGCGTCGAGGTGGCCCTGTGCGACATGGGCGGGCAGTGTAAACGTCTTTGAATTGCCCTGGCCATCAGTCGGCATATGACAAATTGTCACCTTCTGAGGTGGGGCCGCCATTGCCTCGGAAGAGATTCCTGCCAAGAACAAAAAGACTATCAGCCCAGCGGCTGATACGAAAACCCTTACAGTAGATGTCATCTCACACCTCCTATGGGTTTGAAGGACCTTCTGTCGGATCAGTAGGGTACTGGTCCGCTGAAGGCTGCATTTCAAAACCTATTTGGTTTTCAAAGCCAACTCTTTTATGCCCCTAGACAGATAGGGAAATATGGTTCTAGGGAATATGCGCGAGGCATTACTGTGGTTCTTCTTTTAGGAGAGCAAGCCACCTGGGTTGACCAGTGGGCACGATATTGACGGACTTTCGTAGCCCAAGGAGCTGAGTGGCCACTCATGGTTGTGCCACTGGAGTTAGTCCCGAAGGATGCGTCGCGCCGTTACCTAGCGTGATTGACGAGGCGCCTGCCCATGACTCGGCGGGCTGTGGTGGTCTGGTGGACTAAGGTCTTCCATCTCCTCCTTCTCCTTGGTTCGGAGTGACCGGAGAGGTACCAATATGCGAGAGGGCGCATCCTTACTCTCCTTCACCGAAGGTGTCAATGGGAAACATCCCAATGGTCCCAGGCATCAGCATAACCCGTGCCATACACTCACTCCGCACGGAATGCAGAAATGACAAGACGAGTTCCGTTAAAGGCGAACCGCTGTCAGCAACCTTTTTTCGGGGCGGGTCGGGTGCACCCTCGCCGAGGTGTTGCTACCCGATGGCACCAACGTCAATCACACGCTGGTCAAAAACGGCTGGTCAGGATCATAGCTAAAATTGAAGTTGCCGGATTGATCGCGGGTTACTTGAACGGTTGGAAGAGTTGGAGAAGGGGAGGTAAAAGCACTCTCAGAAATGGGTTTCTCCTCGCGTTACCTTAGTCTGCGCAGTCTCACTGGCTAGGATATTAAAGAAATCTTCATGACACCTTAACCTCTCCTTCACTTCTCCGATGTACGGTGAAACTATGAAACCAAACGAAAGGAGAGCGTCATGGACATTAATTGGATGACTTTTGGTCTGGTAATTTTGGGGCTTACAGTGGCGGCCTTCGTCGTGTATCGGAAGGGTCTCCGCTGAGAGGACTGTCAGAAGCACGTCCGTTCATTCCTGATCGGAAGCATTAGCAAAACATAATGTGCCCGTGTCCCTTCCAAGCTGAGATTGTGTGGTTATGTCGTAACCAACAGGAAATGGAGGGGACCATTATGGATGTGATCTTGTTGCTGACCTTCGGCCTCGTGCTGTTGTGCCTAGGTGTGTTCACTTTCTCAGAAGTTCGCTCAGTAGTCCCTCAGAAGTCTCTTCAGTGGCCTCTAGGGAGACTGCCGAGAGTTGGTCTGAGGAGACGACCTGAGAGGAGTTGCTGAGAAGCAGTCTTCTCGATCTGGTCTTCTAGTGCCCCTCCCTTGTGGGTCAGTCGAGGCCAGCTCCGGGTGTTGGAAAAGCTGGAGACCGTCTGCGGTGGGAGGATGGGAAGGTGGGGACTATCAGCGAATTATAATGTTCACGTGCCCTTCCACCCTGGGTCTGTGTGGTTATCTTGAAAGTAACAATACATGAAGGGAGACATCATGGATATGAACATTCTTACATTTGCGCTTGTGATGCTTGGGCTGTTTGTGACCGGCCTGGTTGTCTACAAGCGGGCTAAGTGATTGCTCCCAGTGGGTCTTTGGGAGGGGTACTACTGCTCTCCGTTGGCTTGTGAGTTGAAGGAAACTAACTGGAGAGTTACAGGAAGCCCACCTCCCATTGGCCGCATTATTATGGGGCGTTGAGGTATGACCAGCCTCCCTTAACCGGATCCGACCCGTATGCTAGGGTCGGACCGAAAGGAGGACTGTGTGCCCTGTAACCGGTACATGGTCGAACAGATCATTACCAAGCTGCATGAAGCGTTGGAGCAGATGAGCGTTGCCGCTGGTGGTCAAATAGATATTGAACGGCGGCTTGTAGTCTGTCATTCGACTCCAACGGCTTGAAGGTGTCGGGTTATTTCCCCACCAAGATCGTCACGACAACGACAATCAGCCCAATAAGAAATAGAAGTCCGATAGGGTTGCAGATAACTCGTTCGATGAATGTGTAGGTACGGTGTGCTGTTGTCGGCATGTGCTGTCTGTCCTCCCATTCCCTCTGTTCAAGCGGCTTCTTGACACCTTCCCACGATCGGCGATGTGACGGATTGCTTGCGGTGGTCGCATTGACGATTGCGATTGATCCGTCTAGAAGCCATCCCGAACCGCGCGAGTAGCGCACTCCCGCTAAATAAAATACGCTGGCAGCTCAGATCCCTGTGTCGCCTAGGGCTTTCCGATGAACAGCACATAGCCAACAAGGCCGATGAGATACAGCGCCAACACAATCCCCGACATGCGGTCCCATATCAATCGAGTGAAAACCGTTTGCATGCTCATCGTGCACCTCTTCATGACTCGCAGAACAGAGTTCACTGAGCGAGGTTCCGCGCCCCCCGACACAAGAGCCGTCTGGCTCGTCTCAAGACGGCCAGATCTTCTTGGCTGGACTGTCCGGCAGACGGGCAGGAATAGGAACCTCTGGCGTTGGAGCGGCGGAGACTGAAGAATCGGTCGCGTTAGGAAGGACCGGGAAGCGCGAGAGATGGGGCAGTCGGCGGAGCTTCACGCCAGACAGTCTTAGCCTAGGCGCAATGCACATACGAATCAAGCCATATAATGTGGCCTGAATAGCGCAACGATACCAGCACGTTGCGACGTGATACCGTGAGCTAACCCCATGTTGTGCCCCACTTACTGAGCCGACCATCAAATAGTGCGTAGTTCATCACGCGGCATAGCGAACATGTTGTTCACGAAACAGGTTGGTGATCACCTGTACAAGCGTCTCTTGACGTGTACGGCTATACCGTACATAATCAAAACATGAACGGAATGATATGCGCCTTACCAAATTTCGCCTTAAAGGGCTCCTGCGGCTCTACACAGAGGACAACCCGAAAGGCGTCTCAGCTTCCCATCTGGATAAGGTGAGAAAGCTTCTGTTGGCCCTTGAAACCGCCCTCACCCTTGAACAGGTGGGACGCTTTCCGGGCTGGAAGCTTCACCCGCTGAAAGGTGACATGAAGGGCTATTGGAGCTTAACCGTGACTGGAAACTGGCGCATTGTGTTCCGCTATCACGAACCAACAAACACCGCCAGCGACATTGATTTAATCGACTACCACTGAAAGGAGACTGTACAATGACCATGAAGAACCCGCCCTATCCGGGCGACTTTATCAGAACCGAGATCATCGAAGCTCTGGGCTTGAGCATATCCAAAGCAGCAGACATTCTCAAAGTTCGCCGCGCGACCCTGTCGGATCTTCTCGCCGGCAAGGCTTCTCTCTCCCCTGAAATGGCCCTCCGCATTGAGAAAGCGTTCGGCCCTGACATGGACCACCTTCTTCGGATGCAGCTTGCGTACGATGTGGCACAGACCCGCAGCCATGCCAAGAAACTCAGCATCAAGCGTTATGTCGCCGCATAGGATCATTCGCGAAGGTTCGCTCAATAGCACCGGTCCATCCGTGGATCGGCGGGTATCCTTTTTACTCTTGTCAACGATCACCTGAAATTGCCCCTGCCCGATTACCAGTCCGCAGAGCTCCATAACCGGGTTAGTTGATCGCTCAGCGCCGGCGGCCACGCGGGCGCACCATCAAGCAAGGAATTTGGCCGTCCTATCCCAGAGCCCAAGGGACAGCGGCTGATGCTGGCGTAATCAGAGGATTCTGCTTTCCACTGGCATCACGTCTTGTCCGTCGCGGTCTCCACCCCTCAAACTTTCCGTTAGCCAGTCGGCTAACTTAATTTCAAGACACGGAAATGGGTGAGGCGTAGCCGGGGGAACTGAACGCCCCACGACAACGCGCAACGCCTGTTCGGGGGCTTGTCCTATAAATTCAACGGAGGCGGGAGAGAGCACCATCTTGACAGGTTCGACGTTTTAAGCAATAGGCGTATCCTTTGACGATTTTTCTTTGTCGTAAATGTGAACGAGGAAATGACCTTCCTTCGAGAACGAACAGCCTTTTCTACTCTCACCTTGAATCGTGTAGTCAACCTGGTAGTCGCCGACCGGAAAATGCACCTGAATGATTCCGTCCGGTCCTTTCTTCGTTTTGCCATAGTAAATCGGCTGATCAACCACACCCGAGTATTTTTGCCCGTTGCTCGTATCGCTCAATACAGGGCGCCATTCATTTAGTTTGGTGTCGTCGAATGTCAACCCCTGTCCGTGAATAAATAGTGAAACGTCAGTTCCTTGTTGAAGGGAGTCATATTTCGTTTCGATGATCGGCGTGAACTTAGCGGGGCACTCTTGTTGAGGGAGTCTGAGCTCAATGTGTTTAACGCTTGCCTGGTCGCTTATTTCGCTCAATCGCAGCCTAGTGTCAGTTTTCTTTTCGCTGTTGTCCCAATTTCCTCCGTTACGCTCCCATAGCACGATGTAATCCTGTACGTTTGCACTTCTGTAAGTTTCCACAGCTAAAAACCAGGTGATGACACCCAATGTCACCGAGCTTGAACCAATCAATAGTTTGAATAGCGGATGAGATGCCCAAAGGTCATAGATCGCCTTTCCCGAGCCGACGGCAATGATGACGTAGCCGAGCGGAATTAGAATCCAGAGGACGCGATTAGCTGAACTGACACGAAGGGCGCCGAAGAAGACGGCAAAGCCGAGGCCGAGCAGGGTGAGCGTATCGCCTTGGGGCATAGTATACTCGCGAAGGTTGGTGTGGAAGCCTCGCACGAATGAGCAACGAGGTCAACGGATTACAACTGGCCAAGTATGGCGGACTTAAGCGAAGACCCTATTATCAATGCCGTTCACAACGGTATTAAGCGCGGCATCCGGGTAGCGCTCGAAAATGAATGTCTCGATTCCGCTGTAATTCTAATTCTGTGCGGGATAGATGCGATGGCATATATTGGAATGCCTGCAAATCAAAAGGATGTGAAAGACGCAGACTTCGTAAAATGGGCGGAACGCTACATTAAGTTTCCGTGCAGAGAACAGCTTACCGGCTGGGATTTGTATGGGGCTCGGTGCGCGATGCTTCACACCTACGGCATAGCTTCGAGGCTCAGCCGTCAGGGGAAGTGTCGACAGATCGGCTACATGAGCCGGGCTATTCCAGAGGTGGGCTACAATCCAGCTGTCTCAAAAGAGTTGGTTATGGTGTCTGTACCAGCGCTCGCGGAGGCGTTCTTTCAAGGCGTCAATCGATTTCTCATCGATATATTTGACGATAAGAACAAGGCTCCCATCGCCGAGGGGCGCCTGAGACGTTTGGTTCAGGCTGTACCATTCGAGAAGAAAGGAGAAGCTGTGTAACCGGGGCGAGGGAAAATTAAAGGGGTCGGGAATATTTTCCTGAATGCTGCGGGATTTCCTCCCGCGATACGCGTTGCGCTGCTCGCCGTGAGAAAAGATCACTGAAGGTGTGTATCCGGCGGCCCAACTACGATAGAACGATGAAGAGCCACCGGTCGGGGCAAGCAGGGTATGGAGCTGGCGAGAGGAATCGAACCATCCAACCTGCGGTTTACAAAAACCATCTGAACCAAAATCAACGGATCAAGAAACACCTGATAAATCTGACGAAAGCCTTGATGGGAGCGGACTCTAGCGAGTTGTGGTTGTTGCATAGAGTTGCGCTGAGTGAGAGGTTGTAGCGATGTAACGGTTACACTTTTGGTTACACCTCGCGGATAGAGGAGGGCCATGTCTGTCAAAGGCATGGCCCTTTTCTTATGGTCTGTGACTCGTCGCTCGGTCGGGTCGGGTGGGGGTACCCTTGTGTGGCCACGCCATTGTGTGGGCCAGTGGGTCAGGTTAAAGGTGTTACGATGTCAGGGAAAAGTTTTAGATGGACTACTTTCTAGAAAGGTGGAATGTCTTCTAATTGATCTTTCCAATCACCACTGCCTGCCAGTAGGCTTCTGTCTGACAAAGTCCCGATTTATGTTCAATGATCTTTCCAATGATATAGCGAAGCAAATAGGAGGGGTAGTGTTCTGTACTAAGCATGTCATTGGTAATGTCCTCGACAGCCTGATTTGTTTCTAGTTCGTTAGCTGATGGATGAAGCTTTCGGTAAATGTTCCGAAGCAGCCCAGTGATTTCACGATTGTCTGCCTCACTCTTCCAGCTAACAATTCGCTCCTCGGCTTCGTTGTTTGTCAATTCTGGAAAAGTCTTGCTGAGAGAGGCGGCGAGTGGCTTGATCTGGTCAAATGGCATTCTTCCTGCTGTCATAGCTTCGGCAACGATATGTAAGGAAGCCATGGCCGAATAGAGATCCATGAATCCAAAGTGAATCCTGCGCCAAGCATTTCCGTATCGATGAAAAATAAATCCCGCCATCCATGTTGCTACTAGGACAGCGAAACCGCCAGCAAGCCAATTGATCCATCCCTTGGCTACAATGAAAACCACAAATAAAAAACCGGCAAAGGCCGCTTTCCGCCCAATAAGGAAGGCAGCCATAGGCTGAGTCTCTGGCGGCATCTTTCTCAGTAGCAATGCCATGAGTTGATTAGTGCGAGTGAATCTCCACAACTTCTTATGAATCAGAACATGAATTCCACCAAGCAAGATGGCGAACAAGAATCCTGCTATAGAGGTGAGTGATTTCATGACGCTATTAGCTGATGCTTGCTGCTATCCTGAATGTGCCCATCAAGCAAGCCGATAGTTGCTGCTTCGCATGCCCCTGGATGCATTCATAGTCAAAGTAGTTTCGCAAGGTGCGGACTGTGGGATTATCTCTTGTCACACGCAAATTCCCACAGATCTTGATTTACACTCCCTGGTGGAACCGATTCCCACGCGCCGTCAGGCGAGTTGCTGTAAACCACCTTGCCGCGTCCCATGTTGCAAGAGAAAAACGTCACTGCGAGCCCCCGTTTGCGAGGTTCCACACAATCATATTCACTGTGCATCTTGAATGATAAATGCGAGGTATCGGCTACGTGTTTTGCTGTCTCGAAGTCAAATAATTCCCACATCGTTACCAGGTGCTCTTTGTGGTGAATGGTGTCTGGATTCACATAGATGGTCATTCCGGGTTTGCCTTTATCAATCCAGATCCATTCTGCATACGTTGGGCCACTACTCAATAACAGGAGTGGAACCAGAAGCAGGGTGTACTTCATATGAATCTAGCTCCTGCCTAACCGGCGGGCTTCCCATACTGCTGGACGCAGGTACATCAGTAAGGACAAGCTCATTTCGTCACTGCTCCTCAGAAGATGCACAACGAAACGAAAGATTTACGGTTGCTGGTCCCGAAGCCTCGTTGACAATCAACATCTTCTTGCCTTGCTGAAGGCAGTGCCCATGTGCCTCTGTGTACGCGACACGACGACTCTCGGCTGCTCCCTTCCCAAAGGGCACAGGAGCCGTTTGAACCGATATGTAGTAAGTGTTGGCATCTCGCACTAGGACGCCAGAATTTGATTGTTCAACGCAGCCTGTCACTGAAAAGCCTACTGCAAGCAGAACGGGTATGATTTCATAGCGCTTCATAGTTCCTCTCCATTGAGACGCCAGGTATTCAGTCGGCGCTGCTTCACGACATTTCGTGAAGCCAGGCTCCCACTTACCACACTGTCCGAATTTACGGAGCCCCCTCTTTAATCCAATCGTTAAGAAGAAGGTAGATAGACATAGGTGACGAATAAGCCGAGATTTCCGATGAGAAGGAAAACGGCAATCGTCGCAGCAAAAGCAAAACCCATCGCTGAAAACAGCTTGTCCCGGTCACATTGATAGAGGGGTACTAGAAGATCGGCCAGAATGGTAGACCTCAGAAGCAATACAATAATTGAAATCTTCATCCCGATCGAGGAAATGAGTTCGACATAGTTAAATGTTTTCGATCTAGCCGTGAACTGATCTAAAAGTATCGTGTCGAAGCTGACGCCTTGTTTCTTCAACAAAACCAGCTCCCTAAGTAAGTCTGCTTCACCTATTAGTATGCCAAGTCCGAGAAACGGTATAACTGGTGCACCTGCCACAGCAAGCAAGAGCATTGTATCGGCTTTATTGGTTTGGACTTTACGGAATTTCAAGGACAAGTCGAGAAACCACGACAAGCAAACCACGACGGTAAGCGATATAAACAACTGCACACTCAAAAAACCAACCTCGCTCCACATTAAACCTCGGTAGGCATAAACGGGAAAATATGGAACAAGTGTCAAGGCTATGCATATCACCCATAGCCGTATTGCAATGGAAATCTTTTCAGAAGAAGATGCGTCGGCACTGAGGAAGATTCTGCCTTGCCTTTCAGGCTCTATTAGGCAACTCAAAAACAGCCCAATATGACGAGAGTTATCCTTCAGAGACTTGAAGGGATTTTCCATGTCTAGTCCTTCTCAAGGTCAATATCACAGTGCAAGTCAAGAGGACTGTGCCTATACACAACAGGAGCACCGAATCAAAAATATTCATAATGCCAATGGCCTTCTGTTCTTCATACGGAGGAAAAGGGAGGTTTATTTCTTGAAGGATATAGTATGACTTGACTAAAGCAAAAATCCCCAATACTCCAATAATGAACCGATTTCTATTTGATACTCTCTTGGCGGCAAAAGCGCACAAGTAACCAAACCCAACATAAAGCATGATTACAAGCGGGACTGCGAACTCGTGAGTAAATGCATCGAGTTGCGGATGACTCCAAGGCGGGATATTCAGGATGAGGAGCGGGCAGATAACTAATATCAGGATCCATGAAAACAAGCAGAGGAATATGCTTGTAGCGGCTAAGCTTCTAGAGACGAATTGTCCTTCTCTCATGCGGACACCTTGCTAAAAGACTATCATGGCTTTCCCAGGTAAATATTCTCCCATTCGGGGCGTTGGTCATTCAGCTGGTTAAAACTGTCTCCCATTTACTGCACCGACAGCAGGCTTTAGAGTCAACTTATCTCCGATAAATTGATCGCCTATATCTACCGCGAATTGAGGAGTGCCTGCCCCGAAAGCTTGAACCTGCGTGCGGACATGTTTCATTATGCTTTCGTAAAGGTCTATATAGTCTTTTGGGAAACAGGCGAATACTGTTCCCCCTCCCCCCTCACCTATGCGCTTTCCAGGCTTCCAACCAGCATTTTCAATACTGATTGAGATGCCCCCTCGGGATTTCATCCATGGGCATATCTCCCGCCTATAGACATTGAATTGCGAAATAGTCGCCTGGAGCTAGCACGCACAAATCCAAGTCATATCGACTCCTGACCTCTGTAAACAAACCACACGGGAAAGCGGCGGTAGGGGCGAAGTGTGAACAACGTGAGAACCTCGCAGGGAGGCTCATTCTAGGAAGATTGCTAAGGAAAGCGCAAGGGTTGAGTAGGGGAAACAAAAGGGCTGATGCTTTGAATCTAAGAGTGAGAAAAGATCACAGAAGGTGTGTATCCGGCGGCCCAACTACGATAGAACGATGAAGAGCCACCGGTCGGGGCAAGCAGGGTATGGAGCTGGCGAGAGGAATCGAACCATCCAACCGTCGCCGGGTCGGCTCTGCGGCGTGCCTCACCGGCTCCTGCAGAGGGGGCCGGCCCCCTCGCACGCTCCCCACGAAGGGGACACATCCCCTTCGGAACCCCTGGTTGAAGGTTCGCTTTTGTGGAGCTGGCGAGAGGAATCGAACCTCCAACCTGCGGTTTACAAAACCGCTGCTCTGCCGATTGAGCTACGCCAGCTACTGGATCTATTGATGCGAAGTCGGAATCGCTGAGCGCCGGTCGCAATCGAACTTGTCCGGCGACAAAACTATATCACGGGGGTGCGAGATCCTACAAATTCCGAGGGCAGAGCTGCAGGCAAGCAACGTTCATGAGGCTGGCCCTTCGGCGAATCCGTAGGTGAGAGGTGAACCGGAGCAGTGCCGACGAAGACGAGGTGCTACCCGTGGGAGTCGGCAGTGTTCTGTAACAGGTCCAGCACGAGTCGATTCCAGCCGGTCGGGCCCGGTGCCGGGACATGGTTGAGCCGGGGCAGGTGAACACGATCGTCGAACGAGCCGTCCGGTCGTTGCACAAGAAACGGCCGATCCACCACGGCCAGCATCGGCAGATCGTTCGGGCTGTCGCCGACGGCCACCGCGACAAGCTCGCGATGATCGTTGCCGTAGTGTCGGCGGTACCAGTCCATGAGTAGCCGCACCGCCTGGCCTTTATCGTGGGCTCCCATGAGATGATAAAACCGGCCTCCGGCCACACACTGAAATCCGCGCTTCTCGATTTCCAGCCGTACGCGTTCCGCGACGTCCGCCGGTTCCGGAACCAGAAACGGTTCATCGTACTCACGCTGCTTCGCCAGGTGCGCCTCCGATTGTGACAGGCCGGTGTGCTGGGCGATTTCGTCGGTCGTCAGGTCGCCCAACCCCCGCACGGCTCGTCCAAACGATTGCTGGAGTTCCTTGATCGTGGCACGGAGTTGAGCATAGGGCACGCCGAGTTCGACGACCTGATAGGCGCCGCGCAACACGGCGTGGTCGATAGGAAACGGAAAGTAGCCCTTCGGGATGACGATGCCGCCGCCGTTTTCGACGACGAAGGGGTGATCGAGTTGCAGGCGGAAGCGGAGCGGTTCGATCTCCGCGCGCGTCTTGCTGGTCACCAGAACGACAGGCACGCGGCGCGAGTGCAAGGCCTGCAGCGCTTCGGTCGCAGCCTCGAAGGAGTACGTCATGCCGTCCAGCAACGTTCCATCCAGATCCGAGAAGATTACGAATTGCGTCAAGGGAGTCATGACTGGCGAATGAGAAATCGATCCGGACAACAAATTCAGGTTGCGCATTGTGTCAAGATTTATGAGAATAGCACAGTCCATGAAGGATTGAGGGCGGGGAATGTCTGATTTTTTTCAGAACGGCGTGGTGACGGTGCTCCATCGTCTCGGGGAGCCGAGCATCGCCCAGCTTGAACAGGAGTTGGAGCAGTACAGCAAGGTGAATCCTATTGCGCTGGTGCTGCCGTCATTGTACTCCGAGTTGGAGAAGCCGGCCCTGAAAGGGATTGTCGACCAACTGAAAGAGCTTCGCTATCTTAACGAGATCGTCATTGCCCTGGGCCAGGCGTCGGCCCTGGAGTTCCGGCGTGCCAAGGAGTATTTCAAAGTCCTCCCGCAGCAAGTGCGCCTGGTGTGGGTCGACGGGCCGCGGATTCAGGACATGCTCAAGACACTGACGAGCCAGGCCATCGATGTGGGCCTGCCCGGCAAGGGCCAGTCCTGCTGGATCGCATTCGGCTATGTGCTGGCGCACCAGCGCAGTAACGTGATCGCACTCCACGACTGCGACATTCTGAGTTACAAGCGGGAGTATCTTGCCAGGCTCTGCTACCCGGTGGCGAATCCCAATCTCGGCTACGATTTCTGCAAAGGATACTACGCCCGGGTGACGGACCGGCTGCACGGTCGAGTGACGAGGCTGTTGATAACCCCGCTGATCCGCAGCCTGCAGCAATTGGTCGGTCCACAAGCACTCCTGACCTTCCTGGACAGTTTTCGATACCCGCTGGCCGGCGAGTTTGCCATGGTGCGGAATCTGGCCTGGATCAATCGAATTCCCGGAGACTGGGGGTTGGAAATCGGCGTGCTGGCCGAGATCTATCGCAACTGTGCTGTCCGGAGGATCTGCCAGGCGGATATCGCGGATAGTTATGAACACAAGCACCAGGCGCTGTCCGCGGAAGATCCTGAAAAGGGATTGCTCAAAATGACGGTCGATATCACCAAGTCGCTGTTCAGAAATCTGGCCAACGAAGGCGTGGTGGTTTCCGATGCCATCCTGAAGACGCTGCTGGCCACGTATCTTCAAGCCGCGCAGAAAGCCATTCGCCGGTATGAAGACGACGCGGCCATCAACTGCTTGCGGTTCGACCGGCACGAAGAGCGAAAAGCCGTCGAGGCGTTTTTGAAAGGCATCCGGCTGGCATCGGAAGTGTTCCTCAAAGACCCGCTGGGCGTCCCCATGATGTCGAACTGGAGCCGGGTGGCGGCCGCCGTGCCCGATATTTTCGAGCGGTTGGTCTCTGCGGTCGAACAGGATCACGTGTGGGATCCGGTGTCTTCCGGCAGGCAGGGGGCGTCGTGAAACAGGAGGGCATCGAACTCGCGTCGGTCACGGACGAGAAAGTGCGGACCATCGGCGAGACGGAAATTCTCGTCGGGATTCCCAGTTACAACAACGCCGGCACCATCGGGCATGTCGTGCGCGCGGTCAGCGCGGGGCTGGCGAAATATTTTCCGGGCTACCGCGCGGTGCTGGTGAATTCGGACGGCGGATCGACGGACAGGACCTCCGACGTCGTGGCGCAAACCGGGCTGGACCTCGGGCCCTTGCTCATCAGCGATCGACAAAGCCCCCTGCACAAGATCATCACGCCCTACCACGGGATCCCGGGGAAAGGCAGCGCCTTTCGCACGATCTTCGAGATCGCCAGACGACTCAAAGCCAGAGCGTGCGCCGTGGTGGACTCGGATCTGCGGAGCATCACTCCCGAATGGATTGAGCTGCTGATTCGCCCCGTGCTGGAGGAAGGGTACGACTACGTCGCTCCTTACTATCTTCGCCATAAATACGACGGTACGATTACCAACAGCATCGTCTATCCGCTGACCAGCGCGCTCTACGGAGAGCGGATCCGGCAGCCTATCGGAGGGGATTTCGGATTTTCCGGCCGGCTGGCGGAGCACTATTTGGATCAACATGTCTGGGAGTCGGAGGTGGCCAAGTTTGGCATCGATATTTGGATGACCACGGAGGCCATCGCGAGCGGGGCGCGAGTCTGCCAGAGCTTTTTGGGCGCGAAGATCCACAATCCGAAGGATCCCGCGGCGGATCTCGCCGCCATGCTGGTGCAAGTCGTCGGCGCGGTTTTCGCATTGATGGAAGAGCATGAGACGGTCTGGTCGGCTCTCGGAGGAGGGTCGAATCCCGTGAAGCTGTTCGGTTTTCAATACGAGGTGGGCGTGGAGCCCGTGAATGTCAATGTGGAGCGTATGATCACCAGTTTCCGTCAGGGACTCGACGACCTGGAACCGATTTGGCGGCAGATCGTGAGCAAGGAGGTCATGGACACACTGCTCCCGCTCAAGACCGTTTCGGACCAGGAATTCCGCATCTCCGATCAACTCTGGGCGAAGCTGATCTATGACGCGGCGGCATCGTACCACGCGCGTGTCATGCCGAGAGACCATCTCCTGAAGGCCCTGACGCCGCTCTATCTGGGACGGACCGCGACTTTTGTATTGGAGACGCAGGGGTTCACATCCGCAGAGGCGGAAAATCGTATCGAGGCCCTCTGTCGAGTCTTTGAAGAATTAAAGCCGTACTTGCTCACACAGTGGAAAGAACGAGCCGCAAGGTGACCGGTCAACCCACTCCGGCTCAATACGGCGCGGGACCGCGAAGGAGGCGATCATGAAGGATTTTGTCGACACAGCGCTGTTGGGACCGCTTCAAGAATTGAGCCGCCAGATCCTGGCGGTTCTCCCGAACGTTCTGGCAATGGCGATCATCGTCTCCGTCGGGCTTGTGGTGGCATGGGCCGTGGGAAATACGGTGGAGCGTGTCTTGCGCGTTTTGAAACTCGACCATTTGGGGAACAACCTCGGCGTGAATGCGGCGCTGGCGAGGGGCGGTGTGAAGGCCGATCCGTCTCGTCTGCTCGGGCGGGGGGCCTACTGGATGGTCGCAGTGTTTGCTGTCGTCGCGGGACTGGGCGCGCTCAACCTTCAACCGATCAATCAATTCGCCCGATCCTTTCTCGGGTACATTCCCCACCTTTTCACCGCAGGGATTATTCTGGCGGCGGGCTATCTCTTGTCGAACTTCATTTCGCAGACGGTGCTCATCGCCGCGGTGAACGCCGGCTTGCCGCCGGCCCGCATGCTCGCCGCCTTCTCTCGCTGGGGCGTTCAACTCGTCGCGGTTGCGATGGCGTTGGAACAACTCGGTATTGCCCAGAACATCGTCGTCGTGGGATTCGGCATTACCTTGGGAGGCCTGGTGCTGGCCGGAGCGATCGCCTTTGGGCTCGGCGCTAAAGACCTTGCCAGGGAGTATATGGAACGGAGGTTTGCCAATAAGACCAGAAACGGGGCTCCGGACGATCTGAAACACATGTAAGAGGATTACGGAGGGGGATGGAAGAGCCATGGTCCGGACGGATGCCCCGCAAGGATTGCCGCGTGATCTGCACGTTACGCGCGCGTTGAGCGATGCGGCTCCCTCCATCCTGAAGAAACCGAGTAGCCTTTGATTCGACGTCGGTCTCCCCGGGGATAAGACGGCATGTCACTATGTCTGCTGCGTCGATGGCCCGCCCGCTGCATTCCACGATGGACGGTTCTCGCGGGACTTGTCCTGCTGTGCGGCTGCTCTCCATCGGACAGGGCCGGATTGGAACCGGGAATCACCACCCTGGTATTCAAGCACGGCAAGGTAGCCGGCGATCCCCGGGCGATGGCTGCAATCCTGCGGGAATTCGAATCCCGTCATCCCGGCGTGCAGGTACGCGAAGAAATTCTCCCCAGTTCATCGGACCAACAACATCAATTCTACGCAGTCACCCTTGAGGGCAAGCAGGCCCCGTTCGATCTGTTCGCCGTGGATACGGTCTGGGTCCAGGAATTCGCGCGAGCCGGATGGCTTAGGCCCCTGGACGATCTCCTCCCATCAGCGGATCGAGACCGATACTTTCCCGGCCCGATCCAAGCGGCCACGTTCCGCGGCCGCCTCTATGCCGCGCCTTGGTACATCGACGCCGGTGTCCTGTATTACCGGCGTGATCTCCTCGATCGTTACGGATTTGTTCCGCCGCGCACGTGGCCGGAGCTGGTCTCCATGTCGCGCGCCATTCTGGATGCCGAAGGAGACGCACGGCTTGCCGGCTTCGTGTGGCAGGGAAAGCAGTACGAAGGGTTGGTCTGTGTCGCATTGGAATTTCTGAGAAGCCACGGCTCCGACCTGTGGGACGGCGACGAACGGGAGGCGGCGACTGCGCTGCAATTCATGCGCGACGTGATCGCCAAAGACCGCGTCACACCGTCGGCGATGGCGACGGCGGATGAGGAGGGGACCCGGCATCTTTTTGGGGCCGGTCGAGCCATCTTCATGCGCAATTGGCCCTACGCCTGGACTCTGTTTCAGCAGCCGGACTCGGCGGTGCGCAACAGGGTCGGCATCGCACCCTTGCCGGCGTTTCCCGGTTATGTTAATGCACCGACTCTCGGAGGTTGGACTCTGGCCGTACCCAGTCGGGCCGCGCACCCGCAAGAGGCGGCCGATCTCATTCGCTACCTCATCTCACCGGAGGTTCAACGGCGTCTGGCATTGGAAGTCGGGTACAAGCCCGTGCGCAGCGACCTGTACGACGATGCCTTGTTCGGACCCCAGCCGTGGCTGCGGGACGTACTGCCGGCGTTTCTCGCTGCGAGACCTCGTCCCGTGACGCCCTACTATCTCATGATTTCTCAGATGGCACAGCCTGAGTTGAGTGCGGTCGTCGTCGGAAGGAAAACGCCGGAAGCGGCGATACGTTCCATCCGCAAGCAGACCGCGCTCTTGCTCGGACGCAGCACGATCCAACCGATCTCAAGCCCGGATGAAGCAACCTGACGAAGCAGGAGGCGAGCGCCGATCCATGACCATGTTGAGTGCGCGCACTCGGCTTGCCGATTCGACCTGGGGCTATCTATTCGCCGCTCCCGCGCTCTCGTTGATCGGACTGCTCGCGCTGGTGCCGATTCTAGGGGCTCTCTGGCTCAGTCTTCATCGCCGCCTGCCGATCTTCGGAATTGATGAGTTCGTGGGCACGCTCAATTATGCCCGTCTCTGGAGCGATGAGCGGTTCTGGGCCGCCACCCGGACGACACTGTACTTTACAGGACTCTCCGTCACACTGGAGTTGGGATTGGGTTTTGTCTTGGCGCTCCTCCTCAGCCACATGACTAGCAGCACTCAGGTCGCGCCCCGCTGGGTCCAGGTTGTCATCGTGATTCCCTGGGCCGTTCCAACCGTGGTGTCCGCCCAAATGTGGGGATGGCTGTATCATTCCGAGTACGGACTGCTGAATTATCTCTTCGCAGCCGGCGGGATCGTGTCCGAGCCGGTCGACTGGCTCTCGGATCCGACCTGGGCGATCCATGCCGCCGTGCTTATGGATGTGTGGAAGACGGCACCGTTCGCGGCGTTGCTCTTGTTCGCCGGAATGACCGCCATTCCTCCCGATCTCTATCAGGCGGCGCGTGTGGACGGGGCAGGGGCATGGGCGCAATTTCGACTCATTACGCTGCCGCTGCTGCTCCCGGTCGTTATGATCGTTCTGGTCTTTCGCACGATGGACGCGGTTCGCGTGTTCGATGCCGTCTATGTACTCACGGGAGGAGGGCCGGGGAACAGTACCGAAACACTCTCGATCTATGCGTACAAGGTCCTGTTCCAGACATTGCAGTTCGGCTATGGGTCCACGCTGGCTACAGCCATATTTCTGATCGTGGCCGGCTTGACGGCGGTCTATCTGCTGCTGTTACGACGTCACCTCAGGGGGGGCTCCGAATGATCGCTCGATGGGTGCGGCGGGGCTTGTTGGCGCTCTCGATGGTTTTGTCGGTCGGCTTCTGTCTGGGGCCGATCGTGTGGCAGGTCATTACCTCGATCAAGCCCGATGCGGACCTGGTCAGGCTTCCGCCGATCTTGTCGGCCACACCGACGGCAGCGCATTACGCGGCCGTGTTGGGCGACCCATCGTTGGCCCACTCCCTCTTGAACAGTACGGTGGTGGCGGCCGGAGCCACGGGCCTGGCGATCACTCTCGGAGGATGCTGTGCGTTTGCGCTTGCCCGCCTCCCGATCATGGGGAAAACCGTCATCCTGGGAATGGTGTTGTCGATCACGATGTTTCCTCCGATTGCGGTGATGAGTTCGCTCTATTTATTGGTGCGCGCACTAGGCTTGCGGGATACACTCCTCGCGTTGATTCTCACCCATGCCGCGTACGCCCTGCCTCTGTCGATCTGGATTCTGACGAGCTTCTTCCGGCACATTCCTGCGGTTCTGTACCAGGCTGCACGGGTGGATGGGTGTAGTCCGCTGAGTGCCTTCGTGCGGGTGATCCTACCGATTGCCAAACCGGGGCTGGCTGTGGCGGCGTTGTTGGTCTTCATCTTCTCCTGGAACGAATTCATGTTTGCGCTGACCTTGACGGCCAGCGAGGCCTCACGCACGGCTCCGGTGGCGCTCGCGCTTTTTCCCGGTCTGCATGAGATTCCATGGGGCGATATCGCTGCCGCCTCACTGGTTGTCACTGCGCCGGTGGCGGTCCTGGCCCTGTTGTTCCAGCGACATATCGTGGCAGGGCTTACAGCCGGGAGCGTGAAAGGGTGAGTTCCCGGGACGCGTCACGAGTCCTGAGCGAACTCGATCGGCACCGGGGGAATCGGCCAGGGCTCCCCGTCCCTCATCACCTATCGCCGAGTACAGGTTACGATGGCTGAGGTCAGGCTGGAGGGGGTCTGCAAGCGTTTTGGGGCGAACGAGGTCCTGTCGGATCTCTCGTTGACCATCCGCGACGGCGAATTCTTTGCCATCGTCGGTCCGTCCGGTTGCGGGAAGTCGACGCTCCTGAACCTGCTCGCGGGTCTCGACACGCCAAGCGCCGGACGAATCGTCTTCGATGGGGAAAATGTCACGGAGCAGGAACCTCGGGAACGCGATGTCGCCCTCGTATTCCAAAGCTATGCGCTCTATCCACACATGAGGGTGCGGGACAATCTTTCGTTCCCGCTGCGCGTGGCCGGGCGAACGTCGGATCCGGATCGACGTGGCATCGACGAAGAAGTCCGGCGTATCGCCGGTATGCTGGGTTTGGAATCGTTGCTTGACCGTTGGCCGCGAGAGCTGTCCGGAGGCCAGCGGCAGCGCGTTGCGTTAGGCCGCGCGCTCATCAGGCGACCGCGAGTGTTTTTGTTGGATGAACCGCTCTCGAACCTGGACGCTCAGCTGCGCGCCTCCATGCGGGCTGAACTCCGGCGATTGCACGATCAGTTGGGTACGACCATGATCTACGTGACCCACGATCAGACCGAAGCCATGACTCTGGCGGATCGGGTGGCCGTCCTCGACCGGGGCCGGATCCGACAAGTCGGGGCGCCGCGAGAGCTGTACGACCGTCCCAGGACTCTCTTCGTTGCCGCATTCATCGGCTATCCACGGATCAATGTATTGCCGGCGATCCTCGACGACCGCCGCCTCAAAAGCGGCTCCCTCGACCTCCCGTCTCCGCCGGTTGTCGCTGGGACAGGGCTTCGCGAGGGCGTGCGTCTCATGGTGGGGATTCGTCCCGAACACATCCGCATCGTTCCGAGAGAAGCCGGGGAAGCCTCGTCTGAACAAAACGGGAGGCAGATGGAAGGGGTGCTACGCCTGCTTGAACATACCGGCGGACAGACCTGGGCAACCGTCGAGATCGGCGGTTCGCCCGACCTCACGACGGTCGTCGGGTTTGTGCCTCCGGGGGTTTCCTTGCGACCGGGACAGGCCGTTGCCGGCCTCATCGAAGATGAGCGGTTCCACCTCTTTGACGCCGAGACCGAGTTTGTCGTCGAAACAGGGAAGCCCGTTTGATCTGTGCGGTCATCTCTGCTCTCCGTTCTCCTGCACGATCTGCCCAGTGGGATCGCTTTCTTTGAACTGCAGGCGAAGCACGACCAGTGATCGGGCCTCCAATTCGTAGCGCTCGCCGCCTTTCAGAAGGGTGACGGTTTTCTCGGAACCGGCCGCGATGGAGGTATCCAACAACGGCTGCCACCGGACTCCGCGCTTATGGGCGGGCAGGGTAAACCCCAGCGGTTCATGGTGCGCGTTCAAAAGAATGAGTAAGGTATCGTCCACGATGGGATGGCCTTTTTCATCCGTTTCGGCGATGGCATCGCCGGCCAGGCGAAGGGCCAACGATTTCGCATAGCCGGCGTTCCAATCGTCATCGGTCATTTCTTTCCCGTCCGGACGAAACCAGGATACGTCTTTGACCTCGGAGCCTCGGAGCCGCCGACCCTGGAAAAATCTTCTGCGCCGCAACACGGGATGGCGTTTTCGAAAGATGATCAACCGCTTGACGAAGGCCAGAAAACCGCGCTGGTTGCGATCGAGCGTCCAATCGAACCAGCTGAGTTCATTGTCCTGGCTATAGGCGTTGTTGTTGCCCTGCTGCGTCCGGCCCAACTCATCTCCCCCGCAGATCATGGGGACGCCTTGCGACAGAAACAAGATCGCCATAAAGTTCCGCTTCTGGCGCTCCCGCCGTTCGACGATCGCCGGATCGTCCGTCGGCCCTTCCACGCCGCAATTCCAGCTGGCGTTGTCATCCGTGCCGTCGCGGTTGTCTTCCCCGTTGGCCTCGTTGTGCTTGTCGTTGTACGAGACGAGATCGTGCAGCGTGAATCCGTCGTGAGCCGTGATGAAGTTGACGCTGGCGAAGGGACGTCGTCCGCTCATGCTGTACAGATCGCTACTCCCCGTGAGGCGGTAGCCCACTTCGGCGACTTGTCCTCCATCGCCTTTCACATAGCGTCGGATGGTGTCTCGATATTTGCCGTTCCATTCCGCCCAGCCCACCGGAAAGTTGCCGACCTGGTATCCTCCCTCGCCGATATCCCAGGGCTCCGCGATCAATTTCACTTGGGAGAGGATCGGGTCTTGATGAAGAATGTCGAAGAAGGCGCTCAGCCGGTCGACGGCATGCAGCTCGCGCGCCAGCGCGGAGGCGAGATCGAAACGAAACCCATCGACATGCATCTCCGTCACCCAGTAGCGCAAGCTATCCATAATGAGCTGCAAGGTCCTGGGATGTGTCACGTTGAGCGTGTTGCCGCATCCCGTGTAATCCGTGTGATAGCGCTTGTTCTCCGCCGTGAGCCGATAGTATGACGCATTGTCCACGCCCCGAAACGACAGGGTCGGCCCAAGATGGTTTCCTTCCGCCGTGTGGTTGTAGACGACATCGAGAATGACTTCGATCCCTGCGCTATGGAGCGTCTTGACCATCGTCTTGAATTCCCGCACATGGCGTCCTCGAATAGGAGAGGTGGCGTATCGAATGTCTGGGGCGAAGAAGCCGATGGTGTTGTACCCCCAATAGTTCGTCAGGCCGCGATCGTGCAAATCCTTGTCACGGACGAACTGGTGGATCGGCAGGAGTTCCACCGCGGTGACACCCAAGTCGAGCAGATGGTCGATGACCGCGGGCGTGGTGAGGGCGGAATAGGTGCCCCTCATGTACCCCGGCACGTCGGGATGCCGGGCGGTAAACCCCTTCACATGCACTTCATAGATGATCGTTTTATCCCAAGGGGTTTTGAGCAAATGATCGCCCCCCCAGGTAAAGGCCTGATCGATGACGACGCACTTCGGAATGTTGCCGGCGTTGTCCCTCGTATCAAACGACAGATCGGCCTTGGGATCGCCGATTCGATATCCGAACATGGCATCGGACCACTCGACCGTCCCGGCGATGGACTTTGCATAGGGGTCGATTAGTAATTTGTTGGGGTTGAAGCGGTGTCCGGCTTCCGGTGCGTAGGGGCCGTGCACGCGATAGCCGTAATGTTGCCCCGGCCATAACCCCGGGATGTAGAGGTGCCAAACTTGATCCGTCTGTTCTTCCATTCGAATGCGCGTGGATTCTCGTTGAGAATCGGCCCTGTCGAACAGACACAACTCAACAGCGGTGGCATTGTCAGAAAAAATCGCGAAGTTCACTCCTTCGCCGTCCCACGTCGCGCCGAGAGGATAGGGGCGCCCCGGCCAGGTTCGCACTCGTAATCCTTCCATGACTCCCTTTCTGTCACCGCAGTGACGCATCGTCGATTGCCACCGTCACAATCTGCAATCAGCCTACCTATAACCGCCTCTGTTCCCAGGCGCAAGTGCAACGGGAAAAAAGAGCGGGGATCGCACAGCGCTGGTATAGGCGCGCGCCTTCTGGCAAACTGAGCACTCACAGGAGGATGATGAGGATGTCTTTACACAAGGCAGGAGCATGGCGCCTGAATCTTGGCGCGCGTCTTGACGGGCCGGCCGAGACGCGCTTTCGCGTCTGGGCTCCTCATGCCCGCACCGTTGCGGTTCAGCTTGTCGAGCCTGTGATGAAGCGGGTCCCGCTGGAAGCGCGGGAGTTCGGCTACTTTGAGGCGACCCTGTCTGGGGTGGGGGCCGGGGCACGCTACCAGTTTCTTCTGGACGGTGAAAAACTGCGGCCGGACCCGGCATCTCGGTTCCAACCGGAGGGCGTCCACAAGCCCTCAGCCGTTATCGACCCCGAATCGTTTCGCTGGACGGATGACACGTGGCAAGGACTGCCGCTCAAGGATTTCATCATTTACGAACTGCACACCGGAACGTTCACGCCTGAAGGAACGTTTGAGGCGATCATTCCGCATCTGAGGTACCTCAGACAGGAGGTAGGTGTTACCGCCATCGAACTGATGCCGGTCGCGCAATTTCCGGGAAGACGAAACTGGGGCTACGACGGGGTCTATCCGTTTGCACCGCAAGCCAGTTATGGCGGGCCGGAGGGACTCAAGGCGCTCGTGGATGCCTGTCACCGGGAAGGACTCGCCGTCGTGCTCGACGTGGTCTACAACCACCTGGGTCCCGAGGGAAATTATCTCGGAGACTTCGGACCGTACTTCACGGACCGGTATCGGACTCCATGGGGCGCCGCGATTAATTACGACGGGCCGGAGAGCGACGAAGTCCGGCACTTTGTGATCAGCAACGCCCTGTATTGGGTGACCGAGTATCACATCGACGCTCTCCGCTTGGACGCGATTCACGGCATCTACGATTTCAGCGCCAGACATATCCTGCAGGAACTGGCGGAAGCGGTCCATGCCGCGGCTGAGAGCGCCGGACGTACGATCCTCGTGATAGCGGAAAGTGACCTGAATGACGCGCGGGTCATCAGTTTTCCCGCAAAGGGAGGGTTCGGGCTCGACGGACAGTGGAACGACGATTTCCATCATGCCTTGCGCGTCACGCTGACCGGGGAACGGAAAGGTTACTACCAGGACTTTAAGGGGCTGGAGGATTTGACGGCGGCAATTCAGGACGGGTTCGTCTATCAAGGGAAGCGATCGGCTCATCGCCGCCGTCGGCACGGCAATTCCGCGCAAGGCGCCCTCTCGTCGCAATTTGTCGTCTTCGCCCAGAATCACGATCAGGTCGGAAACCGCGCCTTGGGAGATCGATTGAGCACGCAGCTCCCGTTGGAGGCACTGAAAGTCGCGGCGGCGGCGGTGGTGCTGTCCCCGAACATACCGCTCCTCTTCATGGGAGAGGAATACGGTGAAACGGCCCCGTTTCAGTACTTCATCGAACATGGGGACCCGCAGTTGATCGAGGCGGTACGACAGGGCCGCCGACAGGAATTCGCACACTTTGGATGGAAAGAAGAGGATATTCCGGATCCTCAAGATGCCGCGACGTTCGAGCGATCGCGTGTCCGGCCGGGACACCGTCATGATACTCAGAAGGAGGCGATGCTCCGCTGGACGAAAAGCCTGATCGAAGTCAGAAGGAGCCTTTCTTCGCTTGGTGCGGAGGACTCCGTGAGGAAGCGCCACCAGACCTGGCACCATCAGTCCGCACAAGTCCTGCTGGTGCACCGACGTGGGTTGGGAGGGCAGGAGGCTCTCTTGGTACTGGGATTCAATACAGCACCGGTCACGCTCACCATTCACGAGCCGCAGGGAGCATGGAATCTTCATCTGGATTCCTCCGCGAAGGAATTCGCGGGGTCCGGGCAGGAAGGGATGCCGCGACATATGACCATCAATAGAAGCGGCGCCCTGTTACCCATTCCTCAGTTCATGGCAGGACTGTATCTACGATCGGCCTAGATGGACGAATCTCCCGGCCTTTTCCAGGCTGTTTCCTCCTGAAAGGTCCCCTACGGGAAGAATTCACTCTTTTTTGCTCCCAGGACGGCAAGTCCCCTCTGGCATGTCGAGGAGTAGCTCCGTCTGGAAGTCTTCGGTCGATCATTTCATAACAGCTTAATAAAACTACACAAAGATGAATTGTCTCGCTCGAGTCAAAGCCAGATAACCCGTCTAGTTCTTTGGGCCTTGACTCGAAAGAGAAATTCGTTTATAAGTGACCTATCAGTCAATTATGAGGAACTAACCGAATATGGCTCAATGGTCTATCTGCTATGGAATTTGAGGTGCGCATGAGCGATCTCCTGAAAATCGTAGTCCTGACACAAGATCAGGAACCCGGCAGCACAACAGCGTGGGAGAACCAGCAAGTGGGGTCAAGCAATCAAGGAGTGGGACATCTGAATACGACTGACAGCCTGTTTGTCGCCACTCGATCGATGCTCCCCGTCGGGACCACGGTGACGCTGGGGATGGCGCGAGAAAGTCAGCCGGCTGAATGGCGAACCGTGAAAGGCGTGGTGACCTATTGCTGCCCGGTCACCGACGAGTTTGGCTTTTCATCAGGACTAGGAGTGCGCATCACTGAGGGTGTTCAATTTCTGCGAGATTTCAGAAGCTAGAGACTACGAACCACGGGGTGGAGAAAGGAGGCATTCGACTATGCGAGTACAGAGAGAAACAGAGGCACATACAGTCCTCACGCCGAGCGAAAAGCGGGGCCGGGTTTCGCAGGTTTTGAAAGAGCTGAACGGTCAGGCATGCCATTCCTGCGGGACCCGGCGGTACTATCTTGTGCTCCGCATGAGTGCTCACGATGAGGGGGGCAAGCTGGTTGCTCGATGTAGTCGATGCCACTGCGGCAGGGGGTATTTATCGGAGGAGCTTCTCTCAAGAGATATTGATCGGACACCGGGGCAGTGGCCGACTGCACATTATCCGGGGCCATGGAAGCAAGTCGCAAGTCAATTGTCATAGGAAAGAAGGGAGGCGTCATCATGAACGACCGAATGCAAGACATCGTGACAGGCGGAATCACATTCTTGGCAGGGCTGTTGGTCGGAGCGGGAACAGGTCTGTTGTATGCCCCGCAGTCCGGCGTGAGAACAAGGCGTCGGTTGAAAGAATTTGCCGAGGATGTCGGCGAGCGCGCCGGAAATATTGCCCACGATACCTCTGTGAAGTTTGATCGCGTGGTCGAGCGCGGCAAACGGCTCATGGCGCCATGATGAAGCCGGAGGACATCAGCGCGTCCTTTGCAATGAGAAGCGATATCGATATGCTGTCGCTTTATGCGCAACAGGCTGACCATCGAAGTGTGCTGGCCGGCCATCGATCAGGATGAGGAGGAAATATGTTCGGCTCATTCGGCTGGATGGAATTGCTGCTGATCCTGATCATCACCTTGATTATCTTCGGGGCGGGGAAGTTGCCGCAGTTGGGAGAAGGGCTCGGCAAGGCCATCAAGGGCTTCAAGAAATCTGTGCATGAAGCCGAGACGATGGACACGGAAGAGGCTGCGCCACAGGTCACGCGGGCATCACACGACGTTCCGCTTGAGCAGCCGGCCTCTCAGGGAGCACCTGAGGCAAGTAGAGGTCCGGTGCGAAACGAAGCGGCAACTGAGCGAGATACGCAGGAGCAGCCGAAGTGATCGGCGATCCGTCTGGTATGAACAAGCTACGGGGTGAGAGGCGTCGATCACGCAGGTCTTTGATAACCGTCGTGCGTGATCGAGTTGGAAAGGAGGTCACAGATGACTTGCACTCGCTGCCGGGGCCGGATGGTCCGGGAATTGTTCACGGACATGCTGGACGACACCGGCCAAATGGATTTTCTCGGATGGCGTTGTCTCAACTGCGGGGAAATTCTCGATGGAATCGTGGTGAGCCACCGCACCAGTAATCAGCTACGTCCCTACAGAAGTCAACGGCGTTGGACCAGTGGCATCCCGAAGGAGTGGGGGAGAGACGCCTGCTGAAGAACCTCATCTCATACGTCAGCTTTCGGTAGGCTGCGAGCCGGCGGATCACGGTCGCTCTGTTTGGTTCACGACAGAAAGAGGGGATTCCGATGCAGTCTGTTCAAGACCTGTTATGGGGAACGATCATGACGATGATGGCAGTCTATACGACGATCGGGATGGTCGATATACTTTACTGATAGACCTCGTATGGGCGGTCGGGGAAGGGGCGTTTTCGCCTACAAAAAGTCGCGATGCGGATTCATCATGGAGTATGCTGTGGGACCCATGATGCGTCGCGCGAGGAGGGTACCGATGGAAGGGAAAAGCAAAGGGACCGCTCGTCGTAGGTCGCCGACGCGGTCCGTCCCGTTTGAATACTTTGCACCTGCCGCGCGTGTGGTGACTCTGACCGGGGATTTCAATCAGTGGAATCCGAAAGCGAAGCCTATGCGGCGAAACGCAGGGGGGCTGTGGAAGCTGACGCTCCGGTTGGCGCCGGGAGTCTATCAGTATAAATTCCTGGTCGATGGCGAACGCTGGGATGAAGATCCGCTGAATGTCCACCGGGCACTCAACGAGCACGGCACATTCAACTCTATTCGTGTGGTCGACTGAGGCTTGGCGATGGCCGGGTGGGATCAATCGCGGAAGACGTTTCTCTTGGAGGACATCGACCATGAATAGATCAGCCACTGCGGAAGCGGCCCTCTCACGCGTGGCGAGGAGAAAAGAGAAAACCCGTCGCGTTCTGTTGGATGTCGCGTTGGCGTTGTTTCATGAGAAGGGGATTTATTGGACCAAGATCGAAGATATTACCGAGCGGGCAGATATCGGCAAAGGAACGTTTTATCAATACTTTGAATCAAAAGAAGAATTACTCGCCGAGCTCTTGAAACAAGGGCTGGATCAGCTGCTCGCGTGTACGATTGCCGCCGTTGAATCCGTCGCTCCCAATGTCGGGTTGATCAGAAAGATCGTTGAAGCCCGATTGGAATTCTTTGTGGAGCGTCCGGAATACCTCCTGCTCCTCCACCAAATTCGCGGCTTCTTGCAACTTCAAACCGAGTCAAGCAAGGAATTGCGGCGGATTTATAGTGCGCATCTCGACTGTTTGGGTACGCTGCTGCAGCCGGCCCTGCACGCGGGGGAGGAGGCAGGTTCGTCCGCAAGGGACCTTGCCGTTGCGTTGGCAGCCTTTACCTCCGGTCTTCTCACGTATCATTTGTTGTTCGATGATCGAGACGGCTTTACAAGGCGGCGGGCCGCGTTATCCAGGCAAATCGAGCGCGGGCTTCTCGCACTGATCTAGCAGGCTGTGGACAAATTGCTGAGGGACCACGGAAAAGCAGGAAGCCGGAAGGTCTCAATCAATCTCGTACAATCTCCCGGCTTGAATCCTGACTTGAATAAGGAATAAAACCGGCCGATCCTATGACGAGGGTGCTTCTGGGCGAAGGAAGATGGGACAGAAGGGAACAAATGCGCCGGCGTACGGCCTCGACGAATGTGTTCGCAACAGGCCCTGGCCATGGTTCTGCCTACCTAATCGAGGAGAGGGAGCTCATCCATGATCGAACGCAAATCCAGACAACGGATTCTAGCCATCATTATGGCCGGGGGGAAAGGGGAGCGGTTGATGCCTCTGACCGAGCTGCGCAGCAAGCCAGCCGTCCCGTTTGGAGGCAAATACCGAATCGTCGATTTTGTACTGAGCAATTTCCTCAATTCCGGCATTATGGCAATGTATGTTCTTGTACAATATCGGTCACAATCGTTGATCGAGCATCTTCGTCGGGCGTGGCGGATCGGCGGGCGAATCAAAGAGAATTTTATCACCGTCGTCCCACCTCAGATGAAGGCGCGCGGCGGATGGTATGAAGGGACGGCGGACGCGGTGTATCATAATCTCAACTTGATTCAGGATTTTGCCCCTGATCTGGTGGCGGTCTTCGGAGCAGACCATGTGTACCGGATGGACATCGGCCGGATGATCCAGTGCCATCTTGAGCATGCGGCGGATGTGACGGTGGCGGCCAGGCCCGTGCCTCTGCATGCGGCGAAAGGGTTCGGGATCATCGAGGTCGATTGTGATGGGCGGATCGTCGGATTCGATGAAAAGCCCAAGCAACCCAAAGCCATGCCGGACGATCCGGAACAGGCATTCTCTTCCATGGGCAACTACGTGTTCGAGACCGACGTGTTGCTGCGCTCGCTGGAGCAGGATGCCTCACGGCCCGGCTCGCATGATTTCGGACGCGAGATCATCCCTCGTCTGCTTGCCACGCATCGGGTGCAGGCATACAACTTTCTCGACAACCAAATTCCCGGCCTGAAACCCTACGAGGAACGGGGGTATTGGCGGGATGTGGGGACATTGGATTCGTACTGGCAGTCCCATTTGGATCTTCTCGGAGAATCGCCGATTTTTGATTTGCGAAATCAGTTGTGGCCTATTTTGACCGATACCTTCGACGGTCCGACCGCCAGCATGGTCCGGTCCCGCATCGATGACGCGATGGTGGGGCAGGGGAGCCAGGTGATTGAAGCCGACATCAGGCGGTCGATGATCGGGCGGAACGTCCGCATCGAGGCCGGAGCCCATATCGAGGAGTGCGTGATTCTCGACGGGGTACGGATCGGCTCCAAGGCACGGCTCAAGCGCGTTATCGCCGATCGGTTCAATATCATTCCTGCGGGTATGGAACTCGGGTGGGACTTGGCCGCCGATAAAAAACGGTTCCAAGTCACCAAGAGCGGACTCGTGGTACTCCCACGCGGGACATCGATCGGCGAACGTCCCATGCGCTCGGAGCAGGACAGGAGACTCATGTGACACGACCGGACCGTGTGCCGCCTTTACCCAGCGCGACCTATCGGGTCCAATTCAACCGGCAGTTCACGTTCGTCGATGCCGCCGCGCTGGTTCCCTATTGGCGTGCGCTGGGAATTACCCATTGCTACGCGTCTCCGTATTTCAAGTCGGTACCGGGAAGCCTCCACGGCTACGATCTCGTCGATCCCACGACCCTGAATCCCGAGGTCGGCGCGGAGGAAGACTATCGCACATTCATCGAGGCGCTCCAGCGGCATGGCATGGGCCATATTCTCGACGTCGTTCCCAACCACATGGGCATCGGGCAATCGGCCAACCCCTGGTGGCTCGACGTCTTGGAGAACGGCCCGAGTTCACGCTACGCGCATGTGTTCGATATCGACTGGCATCCTCTCAAACGAGAATTGGAGGGCAAAGTGCTCCTGCCGATTCTCGGGGACCTGTACGGAGCGGTCCTTGAGAACCAAGAGATCGCGCTCGCGTATGAAGAGGGACACTTCGTCGTCCGGTATTACAACCACACCCTGCCTGTGGCCCCCAAGTCCTCGGCGAGGATCCTGACGCACAGACTGGATACGCTGATGCAGGAGGTCGGAGAAGAGGCCCCGCACGTGCAGGAGTTGGAGAGCATCATCACGGCGCTGGGGCATTTACCCGCGCGGACGTGTCTCGAACCCAAATTGGTCAATGAGCGGTATCGTGAGAAGGAGATCATCCGCCAGCGGCTGACGGCGCTGGTACGAGATAGTCCGACGATCTTGGAGTTTGTCCAGGGGAACGTCGCGCTCTTCAATGGAACCAAGGGGGATCCGAAGAGTTTCGATCTGCTCGATGCGCTCCTCAACGATCAGGCCTATCGCATGGCCTACTGGCGCGTGGCGTCGGAGGAAATCAACTACCGGCGGTTCTTCGACATCAATGAATTGGCCGCGATTCGCATGGAAGAGAAGATCGTGTTGGATGAGTCCCATCGCTTGGTGTTCCGGTTGCTGAAGGAAGGCGCCGTGACTGGACTGCGCATCGATCACGTCGACGGGCTGTACGATCCCGGCCGTTATCTCCAGCAGCTTCAGGCGTGGGCTCGAAAAGAACTTCCCGCCCACACGCGTCAAGAATTCGATGAGGATCGTCCGCTCTACCTCATTGTGGAAAAAATTCTCGGCAAAGATGAGCCGTTGCCTGAAACCTGGCCTGTCTACGGCACGACCGGCTATGAATTTCTGAATCTGGTCAACGGCTTGTTCGTGCAAAGCGCGCACGAACGGGCGTTTGACGACATTTATGAGTGGTTTATCCAGACCCGCATTGTGTTCGATGACTTGGTCTACGAGTCGAAGCGGCTGATCATGCGTGTGTCGATGGCGAGCGAACTCAATGTGCTGGGACATCACCTGAACATGTTGTCGGAGCGGGACCGACGGTCGCGCGATTTCACGCTGAACAGCCTGACGCACGCCCTGCGAGAGATCATCGCCTGTTTCCCGGTCTATCGAACCTATGTCACGGAAGGACCGGATCCCGTACGTGAGCGTGATCGGACCTACATCCGGCTGGCCGTCGCGCGGGCCAAACGGCGCAATCCGGCCGTCAGCGGCCTCGTCTTCGACTTTGTACGATCGCTGCTCCTGAAGGAATGGGATGAACGGACGCAGGATGATCGTCAGGAGCAACAGTATTTCGTGATGAAATTTCAACAAACCACGAGCCCGGTCACGGCAAAGGGCATCGAGGATACCGCGTACTACAGTTACAATCGCTTCGTTTCGTTGAACGAGGTGGGAGGAGATCCACAGCACTTTGGAATCACCCCGGCTATGTTTCATGCCCGCATGCGCGAGCGTCAGGCCAATTGGCCGCTTGCGATGTCTACGACCGCGACTCACGACACCAAACGAAGTGAGGATGTGCGGACACGCATCAACGTGCTGGGGGACCTTCCAGGGGAGTGGAGAACGCATTTGAATCGGTGGAGCCGTTTGAACAGAAAATACAAGACCGACGTCGAAGGACAAACGGCTCCGGATCGAAACGAAGAATACCTCTTGTACCAGACCCTGATCGGCGCCTGGCCGTTCACGCCGCTGGTCGATGAGGGGTACCGACACTTCATCGAACGGATTCAGACCTATATGTCCAAAGCACTCAGGGAGTCGAAGGTCCATACCAGTTGGATCAATCCCGATCAGGTCTATGAAGACGCGGTGAATCGCTTCATCGAGGGGATTCTGAATCCCACGAAGCCGAACCCCTTTCTCGAAGACTTCCGCCCGTTCCAGGGACGAATCGCCGAGTACGGCATCTGGAACTCCCTCTCGCAGGTCTTGCTGAAAATCACGGCTCCGGGAATTCCCGACTTTTATCAGGGCACGGAACTCTGGGACCTGAGTCTCGTGGACCCGGATAACCGCCGTCCGGTCGGCTATGCGGCGCGCATCGCGCTGTTGGATGAACTCAAACGGACGGGCGGAGAGGACACGGAAGACCGGCGCGAGTTGGTCCGCAGGCTTGTCGAGTCCAGGCACGATGGGCGAATTAAACTCTACGTGACCATGGCGGGATTGAACTACCGCCGATCCCATGCGGCTCTGTTTCATCGGGGCGAGTATGTTCCGCTCGAAGTCCATGGGAGCCGGGAAGAGCGCCTCTGCGCGTTCACGCGCATCCATCAGGATGAGGCTGCGGTGGTGATCGTACCGCGTCTCCTGGGAGGAACCATCCCGGATGCCCGGACGGTCCCGGTGGGACCAGAGGTGTGGGTGGACACCGTCGTTACGATTCCATCCTGGCGGTCCGGCTCGCACTATCGGAACGTCTTGACCGGGTCCGTGCTCACCTCCAAGGAGGAGATCGGCCATCAAGTCCTGTCTGTGGCAGAGATTTTCTCCGATTGTCCGGTCGCGTTGCTGGAGCGCATCGGATGAGCAAGGAAGCCCTCGTGCGTACCGCCAAGCACCCCTTTCGATTCATCGGATGCAGCGAATTGCGGGAGATGCTGGGCAAGGAAGCGGATGATGAGAAACGTCTGGTGGAATTGCTCGAAGAGGTCCCGCTCGACGCGATCCATTATCATACGCACAGCTATTTCCTCCGGCACAGCTACGTGGAGCGGGTCTATCCGAACGACTTCGCGCAGTGGGTTGCCGTGGAAGTGCGTGACCATGTCCTGGGGGAGCGACTTGCGGTGGTCGATCCCTTCGAGTTCAAAGGGCTTGAGGCCCTGCGGGAGGAACTCATCTCGATTATCGACGATCATCTGTCGAGAACCCCGATCGTGCCACGCGTGATGTTCGGTTCCGCGTTTCACTTCAATCAATCGCGCATGCTTGAGGTGCCGACCGGATTGGAAGTGAACACGCTGGGGGAGTTTCGCACCACGCTAAGCGCGGTGGAAGTGAGCGCCATCTATTTCCATATGTTCGAAGCGCGGCATCGGCTTCAGCGCGAAGAGAGCGACTTCAGTGCGTGGATCCGCCAAAGTCTCGGCATGCCGGATCTCGCCGAAAAGATGCGGGCGATCAATCCCTATTTGGGCAGCCTTGAACGCCTGCGGTCCGCGCTGCTGACGACTTGTGACGAATTCCTGGCCAAGGAGACGGCCGGGTGATCAACCGGAGGGCTGCAGGGTGTTGGTGACCGATCCGCTTTGGTACAAAGACGCCGTCTTCTATGAAGTCCATGTGAAGGCCTTCTTCGACGGCAACGACAACGGCATCGGAGATTTTCGCGGCCTGATCCAAAAGTTGGATTATCTCCAATGGCTCGGGGTGACCTGCATCTGGCTGCTGCCGTTTTTCCCTTCTCCGCTCAGAGACGACGGGTATGACGTCGCCGACTATCACGGGGTCTTCCCGGACTATGGCTCGACGGACGACTTCCGCACGTTTCTTGATGAAGCCCATCGGCGGGGCATACGCGTGATCGCGGATCTGGTTCTGAACCACACCTCGGATCAACATCCCTGGTTCCAGGAGGCGAGAAGTTCCCCCCAGTCGCCGAAGCGCGACTACTATGTGTGGAGCGACACGCACAAGAAGTACAACAAGGCCCGCATCATCTTCATCGACACGGAAAAATCCAATTGGACCTGGGATCCGGTCGCCAAGGCGTATTACTGGCACCGATTTTTCAGCCACCAGCCTGATCTGAACTACGACAATCCGGAACTGAGACAGGCCATGCTGGACGTGATGTCCTTCTGGCTCGACCAGGGGCTGGACGGATTCCGTTGCGATGCGGTGCCCTATTTGTTTGAGCGGGAAGGGACGATCTGTGAAAATCTGCCGGAGACCCACGTCTATCTGAAGGAAATCCGCCAACGGATCGACAAGGCCTATCAAGGACGCATTTTGCTGGCGGAAGCCAATCAGTGGCCGGCCGACGTGCGTCCGTATTTCGGGGACGGCGACGAGTTTCATATGGCCTTTCACTTCCCGCTCATGCCGAGACTCTTCATGGGCGTGCGCAGCGAGGACTGGCACCCGATCGTGGACATGTTCACGCATACGCCTCCGATTCCGGAGAACTGTCAGTGGTGCCTCTTCCTGCGGAACCACGATGAACTCACTTTGGAAATGTGTTCGGGCGAAGAGCGGGATTATATGTACTATGCGTACGCGCGCGATCCGCAGATGCGGCGCAACATCGGCATCGCGCGGCGGCTGGCTCCGTTGCTGGAAAACGACCGTCGGAAGATCGAGTTGCTCAACAGTCTGGTGTTCACGCTGCCCGGCAGCCCGATCGTCTACTACGGCGATGAAATCGGGATGGGCGACAACGTGCACCTTGGAGACCGCAACGGCGTCCGCACGCCGATGCAGTGGAGCGCGGACCGGAATGCGGGATTCTCCAAGGCGGACCCCTCGAATCTGTACCTGCCGGTCATCACCGACTCGCTGTTCGGCTACCAAGCGGTCAATGTGGAAGCGCAGCAACAGACCCCCCACTCTCTGTTGCATTGGATGCGACGAATGATCGCCGTGCGAAAGTCGCATCCCGCATTCGGGCGCGGCTCGATGAGATTTCTGCGTCCGCACAACGACAAGGTGCTCGCCTATCTGCGGGAATATCACGGTGAAACGCTGCTGCTGGTTCACAACCTGGCAGGCTCCGCCCAGGCGGTCGAATTGGATCTCGCCACATTCCAGGGCGCGGTCCCGGTCGAATTGTTCGGCGACTCGCGTTTCCCGGACATTGAAGAGCGGCCATACCTGTTCAGCCTGGCACCCTACGGATATTATTGGTTCCGGCTCCAGGGGAGGGCGCGGCAGGACGAAGGGGTGTACGGAATCGAAGGCAGCGTCGTGTAAACGGACGGGAGACAGTCGAACCGGAGTGTGTGGATGGGACAAGAGTTGGAAGAATACCGCGACATCGCGCCGAAAGGCACGGTCGATTTCCTCAAGCGACTCAGCGACCTGGTCAAGGGGCGAAGCTTTCTGAACATCAACGCCGTCCGCTACGGCGGCGGGATGGCCGAGATTCTTCGCCGGCTGATGCCCATGCTGAAATCCCTCGGCGTAGACGCCCGCTGGGAGGTCCTGACGGGGGATCAGGAATTTTTCGAGGTCACCAAACGACTCGTCAATTCCCTGCATGGTCTGGATCAAAGCCTCACCGAGCAGATGGAACAGGTGTACCGAAAGATCAACCAGCGGAACGCCAAGGCGCTCAACCTCGAAGCGGATCTCGTCATGGTTCATGACCCCCATCCGGCGGCGCTGATCGAACACCGCACGGGGGGAAAATGGATCTGGCGCTGCCATCTGGATCTCGCGCAACCGCAGCGGCAGAGCTGGAGTTTTCTGCGACGTTTTGTCCTCCGGTATGACGCCGCGATTTTCTCGCTCCCGGGCTTCGCCCAACGTCTGCCGATCCCGCAATTCTTGATCTATCCCTCGATCGATCCGTTGAGCGCGAAGAACCGCGAGTTGTCGCGCACCGAGGTGAATATGGCCCTCGACCGGCTGATGATTCCGAGGGATAAGCCGCTGCTGGTGCATCTGGCCAAGTTCGAACGGTTGAAAGATCCGGTCGGAACCATCCGCGCCTATCGATTGGTGAAAAAACATCACGACTGCCGCCTGGTGCTGGCCGGTTCCGGCGTGGCACATGATCCGGAGGGTGAGGCCGTTCTGGCGGAGGTGTTCGAGGCTGCCGGCCGCGACCCCGACATCCACGTGTTGCAACTGCCTCCCGAGGCCGACCTCGAAATCAATGCCTTGCAGCGCGCCGCCACGATTGCCCTTCAAAAATCCATCAAGGAAGGGTTCGGCATGGCCGTGTCCGAGGCGATGTGGAAGGGCAAACCTGTGATCGGCAGTGCGGCAGGCGGGATCGTGGCCCAGGTCATAGACGGTGTCACCGGGTATACCGTACACTCCGTCGAGGGCATGGCCTTTAGGGTCCGACATTTGCTGAACAACCCGGTCTTGTTGAATCGGATGGGTGGAGCCGCGCGCGAGCACGTCAGACGCAATTTCCTGATCACACGGCATCTGAGCGATTACTTAACGTTGTTGAAACTCGTCACCGGAAAATGATCGACCGGTCTGTCACACGCCTGTCCGACGCCGCAGAGGCGGATCGATCCGCCTCTGCGCCCAGACGCCTATGACGCACGAAGTCGCCTGGCGCCAGGCACGGGAGCAACTGCACGACGTCGGCAGTACGGATATTTTGGTGGGCATTCCCACGTTCAACGACGCGAAAACCGTCGAACATGTCGTAAAAACCGCCGTCGAAGGGGTGAGCCGCTCGTTTCCGCATGCCTCCGTGGTGGTGGTGAACGCCGATGCGGGATCTCAGGACGGTACGCCGGAGGCCATCAAACAGGCTGTTGGCGAGGCGATACCGACCGTATCGGTGCAGCATCTGGCCGGGGGGATGACCGCGAACCCGTTCACGCTTCACCGGCTATCGGAAACCGGCGTCCCCGGTCGTGAACAGGCGTTTCAAGCCGTGTTTACCATCGCGGCGGAATTGGGATCGAAAGCCTGCGTGATCCTCGATGCCAACGTGCGTTCCATACGTGCTGAATGGATGGAATTGTTGCTCCAGCCGGTTCTGGAGAAGAAGGCGGACTTGGTCGCTCCGCTCTATTGCCGCCCGCGATATGAGGGCAGCTTGACGAACAGCGTGGTCTATCCCCTGAGCCGGGCCCTCTACGGAAAGCAACTTCGCTGGCAGACCGGCGGCGGGTATGGGTTCTCCGGTGAATTAGCCGGCGTCTATCTGGCCAAGGATCTCTGGGGAGGCGAGGCGGCTCGACCGTGGATCGATAGCTGGTTGGCGACGGTCGCCGTGGCCGAAGGCTGCGACGTGTGGCAGGCTTCTCTCGGAGCGAAGATCCAGGATTCGAAACAGAGCGGGGGCGAACTGGCCGTGGTGCTCGCACAAACGGTCGGCGCGGTCTTCCATTTCATGGAGGTATACCAGGACGTGTGGGAAAGCGTCGGCGCATCGACGCCTGTTCCGATGACGGGCCCGGCGTATGAGCCGAGCACCGAAACGATGCCCATGAACATCGAGCGAATGATCCATGGATTTCGACAGGGCGTGCGCGACCTTCTGCCGATCTGGGAGATCATTCTTTCGCCTGAGACCTTGGCCGGCGTCCTGGCGTTGGGCCTCGTCGAGGAGGAGGAGTTTCACTTTCCGGTCTCACTGTGGGTTCAGACCGTCTACGATTGTGCCGTGGCCTTTCGCGCAAAGGTCTTGCATCGGGAGCATCTCTTGAAGTCCCTGGCTCCGCTCTATCTCGGACGGACCGCGTCCTTTGTTCTCGAGACCCGGGACGGGAGGCCGGAGGATGTTGAAGATGCCGTTGAAACCCTCTGCGGGACATTCGAGAGCATGAAGCCCTACCTGATTGAGCGATGGAGGTTCCAATGAGCGAGATGTGGCAACAAGCGATGGTCGAAGCCTTTCGAGAAACCACCAAGCGAGTCGCCCTCTTCCTGCCGAAACTCCTCGCCTTGCTGACGTTCATTCTTGTCGGATTGATCACCGCGCAGGTCATTAGATTTCTCGTGTTGCGCATCCTGAAAGCCGTTCGCTTCGACCAGTTGTGCGAACGCATGAGTATTACACCCGCGCTTGCGAAGGCCGGAATCACGAAGCCCGTATCCGACCTGGTTGGCCGGCTGTCGTTCTGGGTCGTGTTTTTGTTATTCGCCTTCATGGGAATCGATGCGTTGGATCTTCCCGCCACGGCCAAGTTGATGAGTGCCATCATCGGCGTTCTCCCGCACGTGTTTGCGGCGACCGTCCTCCTGTTGTTCGGGCTGCTGCTGGCCAATTTCTTCGGGGAGGCCGCGCTGATTGCGGCCGTGAATGCCCAAATCCAGGAAGCGCGATTGATCGCCAACCTGATCCGATGGGGGATCGTGATCTTCACGGTGGCGATGGTGCTCACGCAGTTGGGGATCGCCACGGAGATCGTCGTGGCGGCGTTTTCCATCACCTTCGGCGGCATCGTCCTGGCGCTCGCGATCGCCCTGGGTCTGGGCGGCCGCAATATCGCAAAGGACGCCCTGGAACGACGACTGCGTCAGAAGAAGCCGGACAAAGACGAGGTGTCTCATATCTAAGCATCACCGAGTGTTCGGAGTCAGGACGAGAAGAAAGGGGACGAACGGGATGAAGGATGGGGAAGGAAGACGGCGGGTTGTCATCGAAGGAGTGACGCCGGCCATCGATGGCGGCCGGTATCCGATCAAACGGACGGTCGGGGAGGCGGTGGTCGTTGAGGCGGATGTCTTCACCGACGGCCACGACGGGCTGTCCGCCTTCCTCTTGTACCGCAAGGAGCCCGACGCGCATTGGACGGAAGTCCCGATGAAATTTCTTGAGAATGATCGCTGGCGTGGCTCGTTTCAGGTGACCACTCTCGGCCGCTACCACTATACGGTGACGGGCTGGATCGACCATTTTCAGACCTGGCAGCGGGACCTGATGAAGAAGGTCAACGCCGGCCAGGATGTGGCCGTGGATCTCCTCATCGGCGCAGCACTGATCCAGCAGGCATGCGGTCGTGCATCCAAAGACGACGCCCAAGTCCTTCTTCGGCGGGCAACAGAACTCGACGCATCGAGCGCACCCGAATCGGACCGCATTCGGGCCGCGCTGAGTTCGGACCTCACTGCCCTGATGGCGCGCCATCCGGACCGGCGGTTCACCTCGACCTATGATCGCGAACTGGCCGTGGTGGTGGATCGGGAAAGGGCCCGGTTCAGCGCGTGGTACGAACTATTTCCGCGGTCGTGCGGCGGGAGCGCGGACCGGCATGGGACATTCAAAGATTGCGAGGCGCGACTTCCTTCGATCGCCTCGATGGGATTTGACGTGCTGTATCTCCCTCCGATTCACCCCATCGGGCGGACCCACCGAAAGGGAAAGAACAACGCGCCGGTCGGCGGCCCGGCCGATCCCGGCAGTCCCTGGGCCATCGGTTCGCAGGAGGGCGGACACAAGGCCGTCCATCCGCAATTGGGCACGCTGGACGACTTCAGAAAATTCGTGAGCAAGGCCCGGATCCACGGACTGGAGATCGCATTGGACATCGCGTTCCAATGCTCCCCGGACCATCCCTACGTCAAAGAACACCGGGAATGGTTCAGGATCAGACCGGACGGCACCGTGCAATACGCCGAGAATCCTCCCAAGAAGTATCAGGACATCTATCCGCTGGATTTTGAAACCGAACAGTGGCGGGAACTCTGGGACGAACTCAAGAGTGTGGTGCGGTACTGGATCGACCACGGGGTGCGGATCTTCCGCGTCGACAACCCGCACACCAAACCGTTCGCATTCTGGGACTGGTTGATCGGATCGGTCAAGCAGGAGTGTCCGGACGTCATTTTTCTGGCAGAGGCGTTCACGCGGCCCAAGGTCATGTATCGGTTGGCGAAGCTGGGATTCACCCAGTCCTACAACTACTTCCCCTGGCGAAGTACGAAAGCGGAATTGACCGACTACTTCACGGAACTGACCCAGACGGAAGTGCGGGAGTTCTTCCGCCCCAACCTGTGGCTCAACACCCCGGATATCTTGACCGAGCAACTTCAGCACGGCGGGCGGCCGGCATTCATGGCCCGTCTCGTGCTGGCGGCGACGCTGGGGGCCAGCTACGGGATCTACGGTCCGGCCTTCGAACTCTGCGAGGCGCGTCCGCGCGAGGCAGGAAGCGAGGAGTATCTGGATTCGGAAAAGTATGAAATCAAACAGTGGGATCTCGATCGGAGCGATGCCCTCAACGAATTCATCGGCCGAGTGAACCGGATCCGTCGCGAGCATCCGGCGCTGCAGAACGACAGGAGTCTGAGATTTCATCGGATCGAGAACGAATATCTGCTCTGCTACAGCAAGCGTACGCCCGATCAGTCGGATGTCATCCTGGTCGCCGTCAATCTGAGTCCCCATCACGTCCACGCGGGCTGGGTGGAGTTGGACTTGGAAGAGTTGGGGATCGAGCCGGATCGGCCGTTTCAGGTCCAGGATCTGCTGACGAACGCCTATTACGTATGGCAGGGCCCGCGCAACTACATTGAGATACACCCGCATGCTTCCCCGGCCCATATCTTTTTCATTCGCCGGGCCATGCATTCCGAACGGGACTTCGACTATTACATGTAAGGGTGTGCCCCGTGGCGTCGCTGCGAGACACAATGCTGACCGTATCCGATCATTGGGAGCAGGTACTGACCGGGGAGCCGAAAAGCGCCCTCGAACGCCTGTTGCCGGATGTTGTTCGAGCCAGACGATGGTTCGGCAGTAAGGCCCGTCATATTCGCTCGGCCCGCATCGTCGAATCCATTCCCATCCCTTTCGAGTCGACGACCGCGGTCCTTCTGCATATTCAGCTGGAGTACGGGGCCGGTAGCCCCGAGACATACGCCCTGCCGATCACGGCGGCGTTCCACGAGGAGGCTGCGAGGATCCAGGAGGGGCTGCCCCAGGCCGTTGTGGCCTCCATCACGATTCAGAAGGACGGGCGCGATCTGGGAGGAGTGTTGTACGACGCCTTGTGGAATCAGGGTTTCGCACGCGCAATCCTCGACGCGATCGGTCATGAGTCCCGCTTCGTCGGGATTACCGGGTCACTGCAGGCCTCTTCCACGGGCGCGTTCGCGGATCTCGTGCCCGCGGATGTCGCCTTGGCGCCCGCGGTCTTGAATGCGGAACAGAGCAACACCTCTGTGGCCTACAGCGGACGTGTCATGCTGAAGTTGTATCGTCGGCTTGTGCCGGGAACCAATCCCGACCTCGAGATCGGCCGCGCGCTGACCGCCATGAAGTTTCCGTACGTTGCTCCGGTTGCCGGCGCATTGGAGTACCGGCAGGGTTCCGGCGAGCCGATGACCGTGGCGCTGGCGCAGGGATTCATCAGAAATGACGGCGATGCCTGGCAGCATAGTCTGAACGCATTGGATCGATATTTCATGCGGGTCGCGAAAGATACCCGGCGGGGCCGGGAGGCGCCGCCGGTCCATACGCCGCTGCTGGAGTTGGCTCAAGACGAGTATCCCGCAGCCGCTCGCGAGCTGATCGGCTTGCATCTTCAGTCGGCCGAGCGGCTGGGCCAACAAACCGCAGAGTTGCATGTGGCGCTCAGCCAGGTTCCCGACGATCCCGCCTTCACTCCCGAACCACTAGACGCGGCGTACCGGGACACTCGATACGCCGCCATGATTCAGCTCGCGCGAGGAACCTTGGCCCTTTTACGGGAGCGAGAAGCCTGCTTGTCGGTTGATCAACGGATCCTGACGCGACGCCTCCTCAATCTGGCCTCGACCATCGAGGAAAAGTTCGCCGAGTTTCGAGATCTGCGGACCTCAGTGCCGCGGATTCGCTGCCATGGCGATTACCACCTCGGCCAGGTGTTGTGTGCGGGGTCGGACTTTGTAATCATCGACTTCGAAGGGGAGCCGGCTCGTCCGATCGAGGCGCGACGCATGAAGCACCCCGCGGTTCTCGATGTAGCCGGCATGATCCGGTCATTCCACTACGCAGGCTTCGCCTACCTCGAAGGTAAACTGGCGAATATCGCCGTGGCATCGCGCGAATGGCCCGAACAGTGCGCGTCCTGGGCCCAGTATTGGTGCGACTGGACCGGTGCGGCCTTTTTGAAGGCCTATCTGCGCATCATGGCGCGTGGGCAAGTCTGGCCACCGGCCCAGGACGAGGCGCGCTGCTTGTTCGAGGCGTATTCGCTGGAGAAGGTGATCTATGAGCTGAACTATGAACTGAATAATCGGCCGGACTGGGTGGAAATTCCTCTCAGAGGAGTCATGCAGATCCTGGAACGGGCGGGCGGTGTCGAAACGGATCGGCGGTCGTGACGACCGCCATGTAAACGTTCGGCGGCGGCCGGGAAGTGGCGACAACTCTTTCGCGCAGCATACGAGGTGATATGGTGAAACAAACGCAGCCGGACATGACGGTATTCAGCGACACGACGGTGTTGAGCCGGGACGACCTCCATTACTTCAATGAAGGCGCTCATTTTCATCTGCACGAAAAACTGGGCTCACGCCCCATGCGGAGTGAAGGGAAGGAGGGGACGTATTTCGCGGTCTGGGCTCCTAACGCAGAACTGGTCTCGGTCATCGGTTCGTTCAACGACTGGAACAGTTCGACGCACGTGCTGGTGCCACGAGGCCATTCGGGGATCTGGGAAGGCTTCATTCCCGGCGTCGGCAAGGGGGCGCTGTATAAGTACCATATCCAGTCACGGGTCGAGGGTTATCGCATCGACAAGACCGATCCGTTCGCGATCTTCAATGAGATTCCTCCGAAGTCGGCATCGATCGTCTGGGATTTGGATTATACGTGGAACGATCGGGAGTGGATGGAAACCCGTCGGGCGCGCAACGGGCTGGATGCGCCGATCTCCATCTATGAGATGCATCTCGGCTCCTGGAAGCGTGTGTCGGACGAAGGCAATCGCTCGCTGAGTTACCGGGAATTGGCAGACACCCTGCCGGCCTATCTCCGGCAGACGGGGTTCACGCACGTGGAATTTCTCCCCATCATGGACCATCCCTTCTTCGGATCCTGGGGTTACCAGACGACCGGATACTTCGCGCCGTCCGGGTGTTACGGCACGCCGCAAGACCTGATGGGCCTGATCGATGCGCTGCACCGGCACGGTATCGGAGTGATTCTGGACTGGGTGCCGTCGCACTTTCCGACGGACGGCCAAGGACTCAATTATTTCGACGGCACGCATCTCTATGAACATGCAGACCCGCGTCAGGGATTCCATCCGGACTGGCAGACCTGCATCTTCAATTACGGCAGGAACGAAGTCCGGTCCTTTCTCATCAGCAGCGCATTGTTCTGGCTGGAGAAGTTTCACATCGACGGCCTCCGGGTCGACGCCGTGGCGTCCATGCTGTACCTGGACTATTCGCGCAAGGAAGGGGAATGGATCCCGAATCAGTACGGAGGACGCGAGAACCTGGAGGCGATCGGGTTCCTGCGCCGCCTGAACGAAGCCGTCTACGAGGCGCATCCCGATGTCCAGACATACGCCGAAGAATCCACCGCCTGGCCGATGGTGTCCCGCCCGACGTACGTAGGGGGGCTCGGGTTCGGTCTGAAATGGGACATGGGGTGGATGCACGATACGTTGCAGTACATGAGCCAGGATCCTTATTTCCGAAGGTACCATCAGGATAAACTGACGTTCCGCATGCTCTATGCGTTCCAGGAAAACTTCGTGCTGCCGCTGTCGCACGATGAGGTGGTCTATGGCAAGGGATCGTTGCTCGGCAAGATGCCGGGAGACGACTGGCAGAAGTTCGCCAACCTCCGGCTTCTCTACGGCTACATGTACGCCCAGGCGGCAAAAAAATTGATCTTCATGGGCGGGGAGATCGGCCAGTGGGGCGAATGGGCTCACGACCGCAGCGTGGAGTGGCACTTGCTCGACTGCCAAGCGCACAGGAATCTCCAACAGTGGGTGACTGACTTGAACCGGCTGTACCGTCACCAGCCGGCGCTGCACGAACGCGACCTGGACCCCGCCGGTTTTGAATGGATCGACTGCAACGATGCCGAATCCAGCACCGTCAGCCTGCTCCGCAAGGGGAAGTCTTCCGACGAGTTGATCATCGTCGTGTGCAACTTCACGCCGGTCCCGCGTCCCAACTACCGTGTCGGAGCGCCGCGCGGAGGGTTCTGGAAAGAGGTGTTGAACAGCGATGCCGTCGAGTATGGCGGCAGCGGATGGGGCAATCTCGGCGGGGCGGAAGCTGTGCCGGTGCCGCTGCACGGGCGCTCGCATTCCCTCACCCTGACGCTTCCGCCTCTATCGGCGCTGTTCTTCGAGCATGAGCGGGGGGCGTGAGCGAATCGTCCGACCTCTCCGTGGACGCGGGCCGATCCGACGATCGCGGATCGGTCGCTTCAACGTGTTCGCATGAGCGCCGCCCAGGTCTGCGAGCCGACCATGCCGTCCGGTTCCAGGCCGCGCCTCCGTTGAAAGCGGGTCACGGCGGCGTCGGTTTCCGGTCCGAATTGGCCGTCGATCGTTATGCGGTTGCCGGCGCGCCGCAAGGCGCGTTGAACCGTTACCACGTCCTGACCTTTCAACGGAGGACGCTGCAGCCAGAGTTGCCTGGTCGGTCCCGCGAGATGAGCAGGGCTGCGGAGCGCCGCAAATGTGGCCTGGCCGGCCGCACCGCTGGCCGGAAGCCCACGAGTCCGCTGGAACCAACGAACAGCCGCCGCGGTATCTCGTCCGTACACACCATCGATGCGAATGGGGAGCTTATGGCGCCGCAGAAGTCGTTGCAGTTCCATCACTCGCGGCCCTTGTCGGTACGGGTTCTCCAATTTCAGGAGGACAACGGAACCTTTCCGAACAGGCGAACGAACGGCCGCGGTACGGTCGGACGCGGCCCGCGTCCGGGCAGGCTCACCGCGACCGGAGTGAACGGCTTTGGCGGATGGTGATCCATGGGTCCCTGGGCGCATAGCCGCAAGACGATTTTGCAGCGCATCGTTCTCGCGCGCCTTCTCCTCGATCTCTCTCTGCAGGGAGGATTGCGTCGTCTTCAGTTCCTCCAATTCGTGATCCAGCCGCTGTCGATCATCCAGTGCATCGTTGAGCTGGGCTCGAAGCGTCTCGATCTGGGTTTGCAGCGCCGGAGGCCAGTAATCGCATCCTGCGAGACCGACCGATGCAATTCCCGTGAATGCAATCACGGCCAGCACGCCACTTCTCCTATTGATCGGCATACACGCATCCATTTCTCATCACCTCCAGTGTGCACGAGTGGTTTTCAACCGCTTGATCGAGTCTCCTCACCGTGATCGAGAAACCCATCAAAACAACTCCGATGCCACATACGGTGTATCCATGGGCGTCATAATTCAAGGGCCGCGGTGCTCAATGAAAGGAGACCGAGCGAAGAGGTCGTTGTATCCTGCGCCGTTTGGCTTTGCGGCGTACCTGACCCCATAGGAATGTGAAGAAGACCCCCAAGCTGAAAACCGCGAGCAGCAGGCCGATTGTCATTACCGCTCCATCTCATCACAGCTGAGCAGGCGGGGTGATGCACGCACCTACACCGGCAGACTCCACTATTTCAAGCAGATCGAGCTGAAGGATCAGGCTCCTTCCCGCCAACCGGTGGTTCGCATCGACGGTGACGTTATCGCCGTTCATGTCGGTGATGATCACCTGAAGGATCGTGTCATCTGTCGTGCGCACTTCTAAACCAAGACCGAGAGCCGGAGTCACATGCTGTGCCCGCAGCCAACTGGAGCTGACCTGACAGGAGCGTTCGGCCCGATAGGGGCCGAACGCCCGGTCGGGTGGAATCTTCTCTGTTTTTGACTCGCCCACGGACATACCGATCGCCATCTCCTGCATGCCCTGCATCACGGATGTCTGCCCCACGGTGAAAATAAAGGGCGGGCCGTATGTCGACGAGCCGATCACCGTCCCGTCTTCCAGCCATGCCTCAAAATTCACACGAACGGTATCTCCGGGCCGCACCCGGCGAGTGTCACGATCGTGTGTCGGCGTATCGGACAAGTTCATGAGCATCATTCCTCCCTCCACCCTCCCCGTTAGGTCCGTACGAAGAAGGGCCGAAGAAGGGCCGAAGAAGGGCCCGTGCATTCCTCCGTTGAAAATCGTTCGTAGTCTGCAGCATGCGTCCTGAGTCTGGGAACTAGGGGGAGCCCTAGTAGATTCGCCTGTGCCCCCTAGAATTTGTGACAAGAACGAATGCCTGTCATGGGCCTTCTGTATGGTTCCCGCGAGATTTGCTCTTGCCGGGCAGGCATTCTGATTTCCCGGGCGGGTACGATGCCGGAGGTGCAGTCCACGTGCATCGGAAGGCCATGCGCAACGACGATCCGTGATGTGGAAATGCCTCTCATAACCGTGACGAAGGACGAGCGCGGTGAAGGCCGCTTTCCCAGCCGGATGATGAGAAACACGAGGGCAGTTGCGACGAAGCAGATGGTCTGCCTGCAACGACGGTCAGGCGGAGATCAAGCCGTGCGTCACCGTATATTTGGCGAGGTCGGCGACCGATTCGCAAATAGGGAACGCCGGCGGCTGGCTCATCTCGATGAGGCATCCCGCCACCGGGACACATGCGTTTCGAATCAGGGGGTAGCCCTAGTTCCCTCCGGGACCTTCATTCGAGATGATGGTGGTGGGCTTCGTGGTCCATTGCGGCGCGAGGTCTTCCTTTACCATCTCTCGCAAGGAGGTCTGCCATGGATCGATGCCACGAGCGTCACGCCGTTCGACACCAACGTCCTCGTGACGGAATCGGAAAGAACATGGCCGCAACGGTCGTTGTGGCGCTCTTCGTCCTGGCGACGCCCGGTTGGGGAGCCGACTGGCTGGCGCCTGCGGCTGATCAAAAGGTACGGGCTCCGTGGGTGGATGACATTGTCGTTCAACTGCGGCAAGACCCTTACCGGCACGTGTTCATGAATGCCTTGGGGAACTCGCCGGAAGCGGTGATTGTGAGGTATCTCAACCACGCCGCTCTGGCTCTGGAGACCGGCGACAAATCCTTAGCCCAATCCTATGTCGATCGAACGATCACAATGTTCGATACCGGGGTGCGGCGCGGCTACTACAGTCCCACCGACGTGGAACTCATCACGAAGTTGATCCGCGCTCGTGCCGACGCTGCGATCAAAGGGGAAAAGCCAGCGGCAGGCGCCCAGATCGAAACTCGCTGGACGGGCTACACGCACAAGGAGCCGTTGGGGCTGACACAGGAGGGCTCCAGGATTGGTCTTGAACATTCCGATTGAGGGTCGTTAACAGAGGGCGCCCACAGGAACCGAGCCCCGTCGAAGAGACGGGGCTCGGCCACCGGACATCGGAATCGTGAACTCACAAGACCGACTTCTCGTGAGAGCGTTGTCGGGTTGGAGGTGACGCAATGCACAACAACCATGAAGTCAGAAGGTCCCGGCTGCTCAGCCTGCTCTTGATCCCTTTTCTCCTGCCGTTTTTCGCGGGGTGTGAATCACGACAGCCGACGGGAGAAGCGAAGAAGGAAACTCCGACGGCGGAAGCCAAACAAGACATGCCCGCCGGTGAAGCCATGACCGAGTCACCTGCCGGCACAGACACCGCACTCGCGGCCCCTGCTTCGTCCCTGGGTCGCGCAGCCAACGACGAAGGGGTCAGTCACGCCCAACAGGGTCATTGGGATGTCGCGGAGGGCCATTTCAGGAAAGCCCTCGAAGCCGATCCTAACCTTGGCGAAGCGCAGTTCAACCTTGGGCTGGCGTTGGACAAATTGGACAAGCACGACGAGGCGAAGGCCGCCTTCGTAAAGGCAGCTCAGCTGGCACCGGGCAACAACAGGATCGTGGAGTCTCCAATCCTCAAGAAGCACACCAGCAGCTAGTCGAAAGCTGCGATCAGGCCGTGAATGATAGAGGGGGTGCCGCCTTTTGAGACACACAGGGTGTTACGGCTTCGTGCTCCCACCGGACGGGCGGTCCGGAGTTGTCCCGCTCAGACTATTTTTCAGGGAAACTCGAAAGGCGGGAGCCTGATAGGTCTTGGGCACATAGGTATCCCCAATCCGAACCCGATCGCCGACTTGAAACGGCCGCATGTAGGTGAGGACCACGCCGCCGCCGCCGTTGCTGACGGCCGAAGCCGACCCCGGTGGGCGCGGCAGCAATCTGATTGGCGGAGAGGAATTCCACCCGCTGCAGCTTCAGCGGGCGAATCACCGTCCCTCGCCAGCCATAGATCTTGGCGGTGATCCTTGGGAACACCCTCTGGAAAAATACGAGCAGCCCGATGAAGACGGCCGGGTCCAAGAGCACCAGCAGGGAATCCACGATCAACGCTCTGACCGTATTCTGCTCGCGGGATTTCGACAGCGCCGCCTGAATCTTCTCCGCATAGGCCTTCGCCGCGTCCGGTCGGTCCAGACCGGTGGGCTGCGCGTCCCGATCCGTGAGCGTCATGATCACCGTCTCGCCGTAGACGAGTTCGCTGGTATGCTCCCGCTCGGCGGCGGGCACGGGATAGATTCTCGTGAAGGGGTCCTTGGCAGGCGGGCCAAGCGTTCGGAGATCGCTTGTGCCCGCTCCTGTGCCGCTGCAGGGACGGCGCGAAGGCCTGCCGGAGAACCGCTTGCATTGACTGCGGCAGGTCATTATCCTAGGCCCTCGTTCAATCTTCAGATTCCCAGGTAATCACCAATGAGCCAGGCACACGTTCTCGTGATTGACGACGATCCAGCCGTTCTGGATGTTCTCCAGGAGACACTCACCCAGGAAGGGTACTCCGTTTCGACCGCCAGCGATGGAGCGGGAGGGATCCGGGTGGCCAATGACACCCCGATCCAAATCGTGGTGACAGACTTCCAACTGCCCGACATCGATGGACTCGAAATCATCGATCGGCTCACCCGGCTCGACTCGAAAATCATTCCCATCATGATGACCGGATTCGGGACCATCGAGACCGCGGTGCGCGCCATGAAATGCGGCGCCTTCGATTTCATCACCAAGCCGTTCGATCCGGAAACGGTCGCCGTCATCGTTCGCAAAGCGGTGGAGTTTCACCGGCTGCGGCAGGAAAATCATCTGCTACGCAAGGCCGTGCGGGATCAGTATCGATTGGAACAATTCGTCGGAGTGAGCGAGCCGATCAGGCAGGTGCTGGATTTCGTCCAAAAGGTGGCCGACAGCGACAGTACCGTGATGATTCAAGGGGAGAGCGGCACCGGGAAAGAGCTGGTGGCCCGCATGCTTCATTTCAACAGCCTTCGAAAAGATCGATCGTTGGTTCCGGTGAATTGCGGCGCCATTCCGGAGAATCTGCTCGAATCGGAACTCTTTGGGCACGAGAAAGGCGCATTTACGGGGGCGACGCACACCAGAATGGGTCGCTTTGAATTGGCCAACGGGGGAACCATTTTTCTCGATGAGATCGGGGAAATGAGTCTGTCGCTCCAAGTGAAGCTGCTCCGTGTGCTGCAGGAGCGGGCCTTTGAACGCGTGGGAGGAAATCGAACGATCCAGGTGGATGTGCGCATCGTGGCCGCCACCAATCAAGACTTGGAATCGCTTGTCCACGAGAAGCGGTTTCGCCAGGACCTGTTCTATCGGCTCAACGTGATTCCCATCGTCATCCCCCCGCTCAGGGAACGCCGCAGCGACATTCCGCTCTTGATCGATCACTTTCTGGCGCGCTTCAATCAGTCCAAACATACCGAGATTGCCGGCATCACGCCGGACGCCCTGCGCCTGTTGGCGGCCTATGAGTGGCCGGGCAACATTCGGGAATTGGAAAACATGATCGAGCGATTGGTCGTCCTCAAAAAGCAGGGAACCCTCTCGGCCGAGGATCTTCCCGAGAAGATTTCACGGAAACCGGCCGCTCCCGAACTCAAGGAGCAATTCATCCGATTCAATGAAGACGGAATCAATCTCTCCAGGGAAGTTGAGCAGTATGAAAATCACCTCATTATCGAGGCGCTGCGCAAAGCCAATGGCGTCACCACTCGAGCGGCCCAACTCCTTCACCTCAATCGCACCACGCTTGTTGAGAAACTCAAGCGGAAAGGCGTCGATCCACGGTCACACTCCGAAAGTTTGCCGAATTAATAGTCAGTCGTCCTGTCAAACCATTGACGACTTGGAGGAACCCCACTGTCAATCCTGACGCAACCGGCGATGATCTAGCCTCCCGCCTTCCGATTTCTCCTGATTTCGATCACTTTTCTTGACGGGCCATAGGGCACGGTCTTTGCTGAGCCACCCTAGTCGTGCATCTTTTTCTTTCACGATACAGCCGGCTGCTTTTCTTGGTCATCGTCTGGATGGCTGTGCGCCCGCTGGCGCTCGGAGAGTCGTCCCCGCACGCTCCTGCGAAAAAGCCCTCGGCCACGTCGGCGGGCGGGAACCTTCCGGCGGCGCCGGTGCTGGAACCTGCCGAACCGCCCGGTCAGCCTATGCCGGACGAAGGGCCGCGTCTGGAGAAAACAACTCAAGGGATTGAGGGGCTTGCCTTGCAAGAAGGTCAAGCGGCTTACAAGAAAGGTGCGCGGCCGGAGGCCCGGAAATTTTTTGAGAAGATTGTGAGGGAGCACCCGGAAAGCCGGCTCGTTCCAGCTGCCCAAGCATTTCTCATAGAACTGTCACTCCAGGAAGATCCGTCCGGCCGGAATCGACCTGATGTGATCCAAGCGTACAAGAAGCTCGCTCGTGAATATCCGCAATCGCAGAATGCGAGACGGGCCGAGTGGCGCATCGCGGATCTCTATCTTGAACAGGGCTGGCTGCAAGAAGCGCAAGCCTACTATGAACAAGCCATGGCTCATTCCCTCCACCGTCCGTTCGACAGAGATCGAGCGCTGTTAGGGCTGGGCTACACCTTCATGGCCATGCGCAAGTGGAACGAGGCGGAACACGCCTTTGTGAACCTGCGCAAGCGGAGTGACCACGATCTGCTGCTCCAACGCGCCACGATCGGATTGGCGCATGTGCTGCTCCGGCAGCGGCGGCTGGCCGAAGCCCAGGTCTTTTACGATCTGAGCTACCGCCGGTGGCCCGAACAGTTCCGATCGAACCCACTGGCGGTTCAACGATATGCGATGACGCAGGTGGAGCTTCATCATGAAACCTCAGCGCAAGAACTCATGATCGTATTTTACAATCTCTATCCGCGCCACGAGTTTGCCGCGTCGGCGCTGCTGCACGTGGCCGACAGCATGATGAACCTGTCACGGCCGTCGAGCGCCGAGTTGTTCTATGCCCTGACCGCCTCGCTCTACAAGGACACCATCCAGGGCACGATCGCCCAGATGCGCGCCGTCACGCTTCGGGCGGATCGTATGCTGCCGGCCGGCCAGAACTGGATCGGACTCACCGTGAACGCCCTGATGCACGACGCCGAGATCCCGGATCTCAATGAAACGGCGCTTCGCTCCACGCTGGAGGCGATCGCGATTCAGCACGCGGAAGACCCGACGGGAACGGAAGCGCTCTTCCATCTCGGGAACTACTACGAAAAGGCATCCGACATGAGTCGTGCCTTGATGATGTACAAAGATGCGGCCCTTCGCAACGGGCGCTTCGACGATCCCTGGCCGCTGAAGGCGTCCGAGCGGCTGTCGACGCTCCTGAAACCCTGGATGGAGGCGGCGCTGACATCACACGACGACCTCACGGTCGTCACGCTGTTTCATCGCCACGGACCGATCGCCGATCAATTCTACGCGCACTCTCCTTTGTTGCTTGAGATCGCCGAAGCCCATCGACGGTTAGGCTTCTCGCTGGAAGCCGTGCGGCTCTATCAGCAGCTCATCAAGGGGAGCAAGGATGCGGGATTGATCGAACCGACCTTGGTCGGCCTCGGCAAAACGTATCTCGACCAGCACGATCCGCACGCGGCGCGCAAAGTCCTCGAACGCTACCGGTTTCAATTTCCGACCGGCCGCTACGATATCGAGGTCCTGCAGCTTCTGGTGACCGCGATGGAACAACAGCGGGACCTCCAGGGCCTCCTGCACTTGAGCCGCCACTGGCTGATGCGCCATCCACAGCATCCGGAACGTTCGCGCATGTATCTGTATCTGGCCACGACGTTGGGCGAGCTTGAGCAATACAATGAATCGGCATTGGCCTATGAAGAAGGGTTCAAAGCCGGGGCAATCCAGTCGTCCGATCGGCTCGTGGCGTATGCCGACACGCTCTCCCGGCTGAACCGCCATGAACAGGCCATCGCAGCCTATCATGCCGCGCTGGAGAAGAAGCCCACGAAACGCCAAGCGGAATGGGCCCATCTTCAGACCGCCAAACATTGGAACGCGCTGAAGCAATATGATCGCGCCACGGTGGCGTTGGCCGAACTCGGTGAAACGGACGACCAGCTCATCAACCGCTTCTCAACATCCTTGAAGGGCAGCCTGCAAGCAGCTCGTCGCCCGGCAACAGAGGAGGGACTATGACGACGATCACCACCCGGCGTTCCGGAGAACGGGATCTTCTCCAGGCGGCATTCCATAGTTTTGATCAAGCCGCCCATACGTTGCAGCAGTCGTACAGCACTCTCACGGCGCGTGTGGAACAGATGGATTTGGAATTGGCGCACAGCAACGATGCGCTTCGGCAGCAGCTCCGCGACAACGAAGCCATGCGCATGCATCTCGACGGCATCCTGGAGTCGTTATCCACCGGGGTGCTGGTCTTGGATGATGCCGGCATCATTACCCGCAGCAATGCGCCCGCAGGGGAATTGCTCGGCGTGGCGTGCGCCGAGCTTCGCGGCTGCCGCGCTGCTGATGTGCTGGAAACAGTCGGGCTCAGCCTGCACGAGCGTCCGCAGCGCATCGGACAGGCCGTGGTCACGATTGCCCAGTCTCCGTTGAAGACGAATTCCGGATGCCGTTCCGGCAGTCTCCTGTTGATCCATGACGTCACCCGCGTCTATCAGCTTGAAGAACAATTGCAGCGCAAGGATCGGCTGGCGGCCATGGGAGAAATGATCGGGCGGATTGCCCACGAAATCAGAAATCCCCTCGGCAGTGTCGAACTCTTCGCATCCATGCTCCACCGGGATCTGGCCGAGATGCCGACGTCAAAACTCTACGCGGAACAGATTTCTCAGGCCGTTCACGCGATGGACCGATTGCTGGCCAACCTCTTGATCTACACCAAGCCGGCACGGACCGCTCGAGCCTGGCACCATGCCGAGCTGCTGATCATCGACTCGCTCACCTTGGCCGCGCATGCGATCACCAAGGTCCCCGTGGATATTCGCTTGGACCTCGATCCCTGCATTCCATCGATCTGGTGCCATGAGGGACAGATGAAACAAGTCGTCCTGAATTTGATCGTCAATGCCGTTCAGGCTATGCCGGACGGAGGCGTGTTGACGATCAGTCTCAAAGCCGATCAGGCGCAGACGCTCGGCACTCCGGCCGTTCGCCTGACGGTCAGTGATTCAGGCGCCGGCATTGATCCGGCGCATCGATCGAGAATGTTCGATCCATTTTTTACGACGAAGGATGAAGGCACCGGCCTTGGCCTCGCGATCGTCTATGCGACCGTTGAGGCCCATCACGGGCACATCGACGTGGAAAGCATCGTTGGACAGGGTGCCGCATTTGCGATTGTGCTGCCGCATCCCTCAGCGCCCCGTCTCTTGGGCGACGCCCGAGTCCCGGCGCAGCAACCGTGTGGGCAGGCTGAAGACGCCGCGGCTGATCTGTCCGAGCTGGCAGTGGTGGAGGAATCGTCCCATGAATGAACGCGATACAGACGGCAGTTCCCTTGAACGTGCGGATACGGTTGAGCGCATCCTGATTGTCGACGACGACCCGTCCATGAGAACCGCGCTCATGGAGTCCGTCCGCCGCCTGGGATATGCCGTACAAGGCGCGATCGACGGGGCGGATGCCCTGGAGCGTGTCGTCCGATTTCGCCCGTGGCTCGTGCTCACGGACCTCAAAATGCCGCGCATGACCGGACTGGGCTTGATCAAGGAGCTGAAGGCGCGCGCTCCGCATGCCATGATCGTACTCATGACGGCCTATGGGACCGTGGAAACGGCTGTCGAGGCCATGAAGCTGGGGGCGAGCGAATATCTCTTGAAACCCTTCTCGATGGACTTGCTGGATCGGGTCATTACGAACCTGAAGGAAGGACGGGAGGCGGGAACGGTTCCATCCTCCGGGGCGCCGGAAAATCGCGCCATCCTGACACAAGATCCTGGGATGGCCAGACTCCTCAGCACGATCGAGGGTGTGGCGACCAGCCAAGCCACGGTGTTGATCAACGGGGAGAGCGGGACCGGCAAAGAGTTGCTGGCTCGCTTTATCCATAGCCGGAGTCCGCGTGCCCATCGACCATTTATTGCCGTCAATTGTGCGGCGTTGCCGGATGGATTACTCGAAAGCGAACTGTTCGGCCATGAACGCGGCGCATTCACCGGCGCCCTGATCAGAAAAATCGGAAAATTCGAAATGGCCCACACCGGGACGCTCCTGCTGGATGAAATCAGCGAGATGACGCTGGGTCTTCAAGCGAAGCTTCTTCGTGTTCTCCAAGAGCGCGAAGTCGATCGGGTAGGGGGACGCGACCCGGTGCCCGTCAATATCCGAGTCATTGCCACGACAAATCGGACGCTCTATCGAGACGTTGAGCAGGGCCGCTTCCGGGAAGATCTCTACTATCGGCTGAACGTATTTCCGATCACCGTCCCTCCGTTACGGGAGCGTCTTGCCGACATTCCACTGTTGGCGCGGCACTTTGCGACCGTGTCTGCCGCACGGAACGGCCTGGCTCAGCCGGCCGTGTCGGAAGGAGCGCTGGCCCATTTGCAGCGTTTGACGTGGAAGGGAAACGTGCGTGAGCTGGAGAATGTCATGGAACGAGCCGTGTTGCTGGCCGGTCATGGTCCCATCCTGCCGGAACATTGCCCCGTGGAGATGCGGGACGGAGCCGCGCCGTCAGTGGCCGTGGCGCCGGCGGTCCCGCAGCCTGCGAACGGGTCGCTGTGGGAGATGGAGCGGGAGCTGATCTTCAAAACACTTGCGCGCGTGAAAGACAACCGTACCCATGCCGCGAGAGAGCTCGGCATCAGCATCCGAACATTGCGGAACAAGCTGCGCGAGTATCGGGATATCGGACAGCCGTTGTCGATTACGGCACTGTGAGGGAGGCAAGAGTTACCGGCCGGCATTTTTTAACCGGGCAGGATTACAAGCCGATGAGTCGAGGTTCAGGCTCAGGCTAAGGACGAGGCAGCAATTCATCACTTCTTTCACTCACCCTTAGCCTCGACCTCAACCTGAATGTACAGACGGGCATTGAGGTTGCACATCGTACTGGAGATCCCCTGAGGCGGGGAAAGGAGAATGAGACATGACCATCTTCGACCGAACCATGCAAGTGCTGCAACGAAGCCTGGACCTCCGCAGTGCGCGGCAACGTGTCATTGCTTCGAACGTGGCCAATGAAGAAACGCCGGGGTATCGAGCCTCCGAGCTGAACTTCATGGATCAGCTGCGATCGGCCCACAAAGGCCGTTTGCCGGTTGTTCTGGCGGTGACGCAATCCAGCCACTTCGGTCCACGCGGACCGCAGGGCATGTCGGCGGTCACCGGGAAGCTGAGCGAGGTGCCTGCGGGTGATCTGCCGCTCGATGCGAATTCGGTCAATTTGGAGCTGGAAATGGCCAAGCTCTCCGACAACGCCATGCAATACAACGCAGCCGCATCGATCACCGCCATGCGGTTTCGGTCGTTGCTCAGCGCGATTCGCGAAGGGAGATAGCGAGGCAGGCCGAGGCGACGGCCACGGCTGAGCGAGAGCTGCGCTCGTCTTGAACTGAACCTGAACCTCAACCGTAACCGTTCTCTGATGGAGGCTATTCATGGATATGACCGATAGTGTGGCCGTATCAGTCTCAGGTCTGGATGCCCAACGGCGGCGGCTCAACGTCATCGCCAGCAATCTGGCCAATGCGCAGTCCACCAAGACACCCGGTGGCGGTCCCTACAAACGCCGGGATGTGGTCTTTCGATCGGCGCCGGTTTCCGGCACCTTCCAACGTGCGCTTCGACAGGTGGCCGTGGGCCCGACGGCGCACGCGCTCGAAGGGGTCTCGGTGGCCAGAGTCGTCGAGGATACGAAGCCCGGCCAACTGATCTACGATCCGCATCACCCGGATGCCGACCCCAAGGGTTTTGTGCGTCTTCCGAATGTGAATGTCATGGAGGAAATGGTCAACATGATCGGCGCCTCGCGGGCCTACGAGGCCAATGTGCAGGCGATTAATGCGACGCGCGCCATGTGGAACAAGGCCTTGGAGATCGGGAGGTAACGATGAATTCCATTCAAGGCATCGCACCGATTGTCGCCCCCATACCCGACATCTCTCCGGCCGGTTCCGTGGGCATGCCGGGTGAATCCGGCAAGTCCGGAGGCTTCTTGGATTCCCTGAAGTCCGCCATCGGCAAGACCAACGATATGAAGCTTCAGGCCGATCAAAGCGTCGAGGCGCTCATGACCGGCCAAACACAGGACCTCCACCGCACGATGGTCGCCCTGCAGCAAGCCGATGTGTCCTTTCAATTGATGATGCAGATCAGGAACAAACTGGTCACCGCGTACGAAGAAATTCAGCGCATGCAAATATGACGAGACGAATCACCATAAAGGTCTACATCCACTATGCTATCTAAACTATCGATTAGTCAGCGGATGGTCATCCTGATTGCCCTTGCAGGCTCCGTGGCGGGTCTCATTGCGCTTGCATTGTGGACGCAGCAGCCCGACATGCAAGTCCTCTTCACCAATCTCAACGGTGAAGATGCGGCGGCGATCATCGATAAACTCAAAGAGACGAAAGTGCCGTACGAGACGGCCGGCGGCGGTGCGACCGTCCTGGTTCCGAGCGCCCAGGTTCACGATCTTCGTCTCCAGCTGGCGACGCAAGGGCTCCCGCACGGCGGAGGAGTCGGGTACGAGATTTTCGACCGGACGTCGATCGGTATGTCGGAATTCGTGCAGAAACTCAATTTTCGCCGCGCGCTGCAAGGCGAGCTGGCCAGAACGATCGCGCAGATGCCGGAGGTGGAACGGGCCCGCGTCCATCTTGCCATTCCGGAGCGGCGGCTGTTTGCCAATGAACAAGACAAAGCACGAGCGTCCGTCATCGTGTCCCTCCGAAACGGACACACGCTGGCAAAGGCTCAGGTGCAAGGGGTCATCCATCTTGTGTCCAGCAGTGTCGAAGGGCTGCAAGCCCGTGACGTGACCGTGGTCGATGGTCATGGGCACTTGCTGTCGACGACGGTGACGGACGACACTGCCGGGCTGACCAACACGCAACTTGAGTACCAGCGCAATATCGAAAAAGACATCGAGACTCGGATTCAAACGATGCTTGAACGAATCGTCGGGCTGAATAAAGCCGTCGTGCGCGTGTCCAGCCTTGTGGATTTCCGCAAGGTAGAGACCACGGAGGAACGGTACGATCCCAATAGTCAGGTCGTGAGGAGCGAACAGCGCGGGCAGGAAAAGTCCAACGGTGCCAATGGGCTTGTCGGCGGCGTTCCGGGCGTCCAGTCGAACGTTCCTCCGGGAGCCGATCAGGATCCGACGCAAACCAGTTCGAGCAACAGCCTGACAAAGAATGAGACGGTGAATTACGAAATCAGCCGAACCGTTTCCAAAATTGTGGAGCCGGTCGGGGCCATTCAGAAACTCTCGGTTGCCGTCTTGGTGGACGGGATTTATGAGGCGCCCAAGGCCGGTGACGGGGAGCCGGCGGACAAGGCTGCCGCCGAGTCGGCCAGAAAGTATAGCCCGCGCTCGGAAGAAGACATGAAGCGGATCGAGGACATCGTCAAGAAAGCGATGGGCTACTCTGCCGAGCGCCAGGATCAGGTGCAAGTCGTCAACGTCCAATTCGGATTCGGACCGGAGGAATCGCACCTGTCGACCGTTGAGGCCGTGGCTGACGCGCCGAAGCCCTGGCTGCCCTATCTTCGCTACGGGGTCGGGGCGCTCCTCTTCGTGATGATTCTCTTTTTCGTTGTCCGTCCGCTCATCGCCATGTTGGGCGCAAGCGCCGAAGCCGCAGGGGCCAGCGCCGCCGCTCCGGCATTGCCGGCCTCCGTCGGGGCGGTCGAAGCGTCGCTTGCCGGGATACCGGATCGCGCCCAGATTATCGATATGGCCAGAAAGAACCCCGACACGACAGCCGTTGTGGTCAAGCAGTGGCTGAAGAGCCATCCATCGAACGGGTGAATATGTCGAAGAATCTGACGGGCGAACAGAAATCGGCCATTCTCCTGCGCGCCATCGGTGAAGAGGCCGCCGCACAGGTCATGAAGCAGCTGGATCCCAAAGAGATCAAGAAGCTGGGAAGCTTCATGAACGGCACGGCGCAAATTTCCAAAGACGAAGAGGACGCCGTCATCTCGGATTTCAAATCCTCGAGTGCGACAGGGGACGTGCAATTCCACGGCAAAGACTTCATCAAGAGCATTCTCATCAAGGCGCTGGGTCCTGAGAAAGCCGCACGAATCATCGAATCGATGACGCGCAAAAGTTACCCCGGGCTGGAGGCGCTCCGCTGGGTGGATGTGAGAACCATCGCGCAGATGCTGAAGATCGAACATCCTCAAACCGTGGCGGTGATTCTGGCGCACCTCGAAAGCGAACAGGCCGGACAGGTACTGGCCTCTCTGCCGGAAGCGATGCGCGGCGATGTGGCGCTGCGGCTTGCGACCATGGAGGACGTGCAGCCGGATGTGTTGGAAGAGCTCAGCCAGAGTCTGCAAGAGACGCTCATGGCCAGCAAAGGGTTGGGCGCCCACAGCATCGGCGGAGCCGAAGTGATGGCCGATATTCTGACGCGAATGGATAAAACCAATGAGGGTGGGATCATGGCCAGGATTGCGGAGAAAAGCCAGCCGCTGGCCGATGCCATCCGCGCGCTCATGTTCGTCTTTGACGATCTGACCAAACTCGATGACCGCGGCATGCAGGAATTGATGAAGGAAGTCAGCAAAGAAGATCTCCCGCTGGCTCTCCGTGGGGCCAATCCCGACGTCAAAGAGAAGTTCTTTGCGAACATGTCGAGCCGTGCGGCGGACATGTTGAAGGACGACATGGAGTCCAAGGGGCCGGTCAGGGTGTCCGACGTCGAGAAGGCGCAGCAGAATATCCTGAAAGTATGCCGCAAGCTGGAGGAGGAAGGCCGCATCATCGTCGCAGGAGCAGGGGAGGAGATGCTCTGATGGCTGCCGGGACCACCCTGCAGGCATTGACCGTCCGCGCACGGGCGGGAGTTCCGCGACTCCAAGGCTCCATTCTGGTCGTCGATGACGACGACATGATTCGGAATTTATTCCTCGAATTGTTTCGCCCGGAAGGAGCGTCCATTCGAGTGGCCGCGTCAGGGCAGGAAGCCATCTCCTTGCTGAAACAATCCGCGCCCTCTCTGTTGCTCGTCGATGTCTCGTTGCCGGATCGAGACGGCATCGCCGTCCTCGAAGACGCGCAGAAGCTCGACAATCGGATTATCGGAGTGGTGATGACGGGGGCGCCGACGGTCGAACTCGCCGTCCGCGCGATGAAAGCCGGCGCCACAGATTTCTTGATGAAGCCCATTCAGAATGACGTGGTGCTGATGACCGTGCGCCGCCTGCTGGAACTCCACCAGTTGCGCGCCGAAAATACCGTCTTGAAACATGCCGCCGTCCGTTCCGGGGCGGTGCAGCTGCATCGGCTTCCGCTGCAGACGTTCGGCGAAGACGGCTCCCTGCGGGACCAAGACGGCCTCACGGAATTTGAGCGAGGCCTGGCGGAGGGGGAGCGGCGCGTAGAAGAAAGCCGCCGACAGGAGCGCAGTCTGTTCGCCGGCGCGGTGCGCCGGCTTGATGAGTCCCTCGCATCTCTCCAACAATCGGTCGAGGACGATGTCGTGACACTGGCCTTTCAGATTGCGTCCAAGATCCTCCATGAGTCGGCGGCGGCGTGCAGAGACCAGATCGTCACGCAAGCCAAGTCCGCAGTCGCGGCTATTCGGGAGTCCGGCGTGGTCGTCATACAGGTGCATCCGGCCGATGCGCCGGCGCTTGAAGCCGCGCGGGCCGAACTCGCGGCACAGCGGGATCTTGCGCTGACGGTGAAGATCGAACTCGCGGCCACGATCCCGCGAGGCAGTTGCCTCGTCCATACCGCCAATCGGTTGATCGATGCCTCCCTGGATATGCAACTGTTGCGCTTGGGCGAAGCGTTGAAGACACGGAGCACACGTGAATTTCGGTAACCTGCTCGACGAGGTTGATCCCATAGCCGTCTCAGGCCGTGTGGCCCAGGCCGTCGGGATTGTCGTCGAGGGCTATGGCCCCATGACGACGGTGGGCGAGCTCTGCCGGATTACGCGCGAAGACGGGGGAGAGTCGATTCCTGCTGAAGTCGTGGGATTCCGCGGAGACCGGGTCTTGTTGATGCCGCTTGGGGATATGCAAGGGATCGGGCCGGGCAGCCGGATCGGCATGACCGGACAGGTCGCCACCCTTCCGGTCGGACCGGGACTGTTAGGACGAGTGCTTGATGGACTTGGGAATCCGCTCGATGAGAAAGGGGCCGTCACGACCACCGGGCGGTATCCGCTTCATGCCGGCGCACCGAATCCGTTGAGACGGGCGCGTATTCGCACCCCGCTCGACCTGGGGATTCGCGCCATCAACGGATTTCTTACGTGCGGCCAGGGACAGAAAATGGGGATCTTCTCGGGGTCCGGTGTCGGGAAGAGTGTGTTGCTCGGGATGATCAGCCGCTACACACAAGCCGATGTCAACGTGATCGCACTCATTGGTGAGCGAGGGCGCGAAGTCAAAGAGTTTTTAGAACGGGACCTGGGGGCGGCCGCGCTGCAGCGCACGGTGGTCATCGTGGCGACATCCGATCAGGCGCCGCTGATCCGTCTTCGCGCGGCATTGGTCGCCACCACCATCGCCGAGTATTTCCGCGACACGGGCAAACACGTGCTCCTGCTGATGGACTCCTTGACCCGGCTGGCCTACAGCCAGCGGGAGGTCGGCCTGGCGATCGGCGAGCCGCCCACCACCAAGGGATATACGCCCTCTGTCTTTGCCATGTTACCGAAGCTCTTGGAGCGCGTGGGAACCGGACCGGGCGCCGGAACCATTACCGGCCTGTATACGGTGCTGGTCGACGGCGACGATCTCACCGATCCCATCGCCGATACCGTGCGGTCGATCCTGGACGGCCATATCGTGCTCTCACGCACACTGGCTGCGCAGAATCATTTCCCCGCGATCGATCTCCTCCAAAGCACCAGCCGTGTGATGCGTGACATCATCGGCCGGGAACACGATGGGACCGCCAGAAGCATGCTTGAATTGATTGCCCGGTACCGGCAATCCGAAGATCTCATTCTGCTCGGTGCGTACAAGCAGGGCATGAATAAGACCCTCGACCGCGCCGTGCAGGCGCAAGAGGCGATCAATGCATTTTTGCGGCAGGAGGTTGATCATCAGGCGACCTTGGCCGCGTCGGTTCAAAGTCTTGCGGCGCTGGCGGCGCAGGCGGCATGAGCCTGGAATCACTCCGTACATTTCGTGCGCAGGTTGAGGAAGCCGTCACGATGGAACTGGCACAGATTACCTCAAAGCTGGTTCAGATGGAGCGCTGCTGCCAGGCGCTCGATGCGGAGATTCAAACAGAGGCCGTGGCGTATCGTCTGCAGACGGAACAGGGGCTGGCGATCGAGGATATCCTTGAATGGCACGGACGGATGGAGGCCCGGCACGCCGCGCTGCAAGAAGCGCGGCTCGCTGTGGCCGCTTTGACAGAGGGGTGGAATCACACGCAGGGCCGTCTCGTCGAGGCGAGCCAGGAACGAAAGATTCTTGATCGGCTGGTGGATCGCCGGCAACAGTCACGCATGAGAGAGCATCGCCATCGTGAACAACATGCGACGGATGAAGCCGCGAGCCGGAGGCATCTCCCGCCGGGAGCGCGCCTCTCATGAACGCGAGATCGTTCCATAATATGGAAGACCGCATTCTTCTCAGCCGAACGCGGCAGTCCACGGCGGCTCTGCCGCCGGCGCAACGACGCTCCTATCTCTGGACGATTGTCGGGGGAGTCTTGGGCTCGACGATTCTGTTCTGGATGATGGTACAACTTGGTCAAGCTTCCCCTGACTCAAAGGGCAAGCCACCGGAATCACCTGCAGATTCGGCCAAGCAGGCAGCGGCACAGCCTGGCGACGAGTCTGAAGTCCCGATCGCAGAGCGTGAAGACAGCGACAAGCCGCTGACTCCGCCCTCCGTGGCGATTCAGGGACCGGCGCTGGATACTCCTCGGGAAGTCATCGAGATGTTGGACCTTCGAAAGCGCGACCTGGACCGGCGCGAAGAAGCCGTGCGGCAAAATGAACAGCGCCTGCTGATCGTGAAGGCGGAGATCGAGCAACTGCTGACAAGGAATGAGGCGATTGAGAAGCGGAGGCAAGCCGCCCGTGAGAAAGACATGCAAGAGGGGAATGACGAGGCATCCAAAGAAGTCAAAGCGAAGGCCGAGCGGGAGCGGCAGGCGCAGCAACAAAAAACCCAGCTTGCCAAGATGTACGAGTCGATGCCGTCAGAAGAGGCGGCTGCGCGACTGGAACGGATGCCGGACCGGAAAGCGATCGAAATCCTTCGCCTGGTCAAGGCGAAAACAGCCGGGGCGATCCTGGCACAGGTCCAGGCGGATCGAGCCGCCAAACTGACCGAACAGCTGCTCGCACAGACGCCATAGATTCTCACACCGGTTAGAGGAGCGCGACGTGCGCGCCAGCCGGACAACCAACCAGAGAAACCAAAGACACCAGATAGACCAAACAGACGATCCACTCGCTTCTCCCGCCTGTCCCGCTCGTCTCGCCTTTCTCGCTTCTATAACCAAATAGACCAAACAAACCATATTAACCAGACAAACGAGCACTGTTTCCTTGAACCCCAACTAAACACTCAACACGAAAAACTCACAACTCACGAAAATAGCCCGTAAAAATACACGCTATTTTCGTGGGGTTCCCTGTCCTTTCCGCCAGGCCCACCATAGGAATGATTGCTTTCTTGAGCCGAAATAGGTAAGCCTTCGGCCAAGCACTGTTCCGAGGGCTTTATGTAAATGACTCACGACTTCTTCTCAAAACCCATCCTCAACTCTCCCTATGCCTATCCAATGCGGCATTGGGAACTTGATGAGGATGGCCAGCCAACGCAGAGAATTATCGGATCTCGTCGCCTGGCCGAGTTTATTACCCCGATCCCAAAACCAAAGAAGCGCAAGTCTTCAGAAAAACAGGCCTCGATCGTTTTTGAAGAAGGGAAGGGGCTTTCAACTCAGGAGCAGCAGTATGACATCACGGCCATCATCAATGGCGTTCGCAACTATGTCGATGCATGGCGTAGGTTGCAGAATCCGAGCGACTGGCAGGTTACGCCCGAAACCGCTCGGCTACTCCAACATTGGCGACATCATAAGTTCGGCAATGCCCGACCATTTTTTTGCCAAGTCGAGGCGATGGAAACCGCCATCTGGCTGACAGAAGTTGCTCCAAATTCAAAGGCCGGCAAAGGTTTTCTTGAGCATCTCGCGAACGCGAACAACGACGCCAACCCAGGACTAACGCGACTGGCGTTGAAGTTAGCCACAGGGGCGGGCAAGACCACGGTTATGGCCATGCTCATCGCGTGGCAGACGATTAACACGGTACGACGCCCCAACAGCAAGAAGTTCACCCGCGGTTTTCTCGTCGTGACGCCAGGTCTGACTATCAAAGACCGTCTGCGTGTCCTGCAACCGAATGATCCGGACAGTTATTACGCCAGCCGCGAGTTGGTGCCCAATGATCTCCTTGGCGATGTCAGCCATGCCAAGATCGTCATCACCAATTTTCACTCGTTCAAACTGCGAGAACGAATCGAGCTGTCAAAGGGCGGCCGCTCGTTGCTTCAAGGACGAGGCGAAGAGCTGAGGACTCTTGAAACATCGGGCCAGATGCTTCAGCGAGTGATGCCCGATTTGATGGGCATGAAGAACATTCTTGTCCTCAATGACGAGGCACACCATTGCTACCGTGAAAAGCCGGGGGCAAAAGCAGATGAAGAAGATCTGAAAGGGGACGACAAGAAGGAGGCAGAAAAGAACAACGAGGCGGCTCGTCTCTGGATTTCCGGTCTAGAAACGGTCACTCGCAAACTCGGTGTTACGCAGATTCTTGATCTATCGGCCACGCCGTTCTTTCTTCGCGGCTCGGGCTACGCAGAGGGGACACTATTCCCCTGGACTATGAGTGACTTCTCACTGATGGACGCGATTGAATGTGGCATTGTGAAACTGCCGCGTGTGCCGGTAGCGGACAATATCCCAGGGGAAGATATGCCCAAGTTCCGGAACCTCTGGGAGCACATCCGCACAAGAATGCCAAAGAAGGGTCGTGGAAAGGCCGCAACCCTCGATCCCCTCAGCTTGCCAGTGGAGTTACAGACGGCTCTCGAAGCACTGTATGGCCACTATAAAAAGACCTTCGACCTCTGGAAGAACGCCGGAATGCGCGTGCCGCCCTGCTTCATCGTGGTTTGCAACAATACCTCCACGTCCAAGCTGGTCTATGACTACATCTCGGGCTTTCAACGTGAGAACGAGGACGGTTCGACCACGTTGGAAAACGGTCGCCTGGAACTGTTCCAAAACTTCGACGAGCACGGCAATCCTCTTCCCCGTCCGAACACACTTCTCATCGACAGTGAGCAGCTCGAATCCGGTGAAGCGCTGGATGACAATTTCCGTGGCATGGCCGCCGATGAAATTGAGCGTTTCCGGCGTGAGATCATCGAGCGAACCGGCGATCAACAGCAAGCCGATGGACTGACAGATCAAGACCTGCTGCGGGAAGTCATGAATACAGTCGGCAAGCATGGACGGCTAGGGGAGTCGATCCGTTGCGTCGTGTCCGTGTCCATGCTGACGGAAGGGTGGGACGCGAACACCGTGACTCATGTGCTGGGGGTGCGGGCCTTCGGCACGCAGCTACTCTGCGAACAGGTCATTGGTCGGGCCTTGCGCCGAGAATCGTACGATCTCAATGAAGAAGGCCTGTTTGACGTGAGATATGCCGATGTCCTCGGCATCCCGTTCGATTTCACGGCGAAACCGGTTGTGGCGCCGCCACAACCACCCCGAGAAACCGTCCACGTCAAAGCCGTTCGTCCAGAACGTGACGCGCTTGAAATACGCTTCCCGCGCGTCGAAGGCTATCGCGTCGAACTGCCGGAAGAGCGGCTCACCGCCAAGTTCAATGAGGATTCTATTCTGGAGCTGACTCCAGATCTCGTCGGTCCTTCAATTACGAAGAACGCGGGCATCATCGGAGAAGCGGTCAATCTGAGCCTTGAGCACTTGGAAGACATGCGTCCCTCAACCGTGCTGTTCCACGTTACGAAGCGCTTGCTCTATACCAAGTGGCGCGATCCAGGCGAAGAGCCCAAGCTCCACCTCTTTGGTCAGCTTAAGCGCATCACGAAGGAGTGGATCGATGCGTGCCTGCGATGCAAAGGCGGCACTTACCCTGCACAGTTGCTGTACCAGGAACTGGCCGATATGGCCTGCGAACGCATCACCGCCGGGATCACACGTGCATTGGAGGGGAAACGTCCGATCAAAGCCTTGCTTGATGCCTACAATCCTACGGGTTCGACGAAGCATGTAAATTTCAATACCTCGAAACCAAACCGCTGGGAGACAGACGCGCGATGCTGTCATATCAATTGGATCATTCTCGACAGCGACTGGGAAGGCGAGTTCTGTCGCGTGGCGGAGGCTCATCCGAAAGTCCGTGCCTATGTGAAGAATCATAACCTTGGTCTCGAAGTCCCATACCGATATGGCTCAGAAACGCGAAGGTATCTGCCAGACTTCATCGTGCTCGTGGATGACGGGCGCGGGGAGAAGGATCTCCTCCACTTGATTGTGGAGATCAAAGGCTACCGGCGTGAGGATGCCAAGGAAAAGAAAGCCACCATGGAAAACTATTGGGTGCCAGGCGTGAACAACCTCGGTACCTATGGCCGCTGGGCCTTTGCCGAGTTCACGGAGGTCTATCAGATCGAGACTGATTTCAAGGCAAAGGTCGAATTCGAGTTCGAGAAGATAATCGCCAAAGCCACTCTATCATGACGAAAGCGCTCTCTCACTCGGATTACCCGGCCTTCCTCGCGGCGTTGAAGGATCGCATCCTTCATGCCCGCATTTCCGCCGCTCGTGCAATCAATCGCGACCTGGTCCTGCTCTATTGGGACATCGGTCGAGGCATTGTGGAGAAACAGCAGACGGCAGGGTGGGGAGACGCTGTGATAGAAACGCTCGCCGCCGACCTACGGACCGAGTTCCCCGACATGCGCGGGTTCTCCGTTGTGAATTTGTGGAGAATGAAGCAGCTCTATCTTGTCCATACCGCACCTGAATTTCTCTCACAGGCTGTGAGGGAATTGAAGGTTGGAGAAGCTGCCCCGGAGAAACTCTCACAAGCGGTGAGAGAATTGGTCGCCTTGATTCCTTGGGGACATCACGCCAATCTACTTGCCAAGCTCTCCGACCCCGCCGCCCGTCTGTACTACCTTCGCGCCACGGCGCAATTCGGCTGGAGCCGGAGCGTCCTGCTCAATCAAATCAAAGCCGGAGCCTACGAGCGGGCGGTGAAGGAAAAGAAGACGCATAACTTCACCCTCGCCCTCCCGGAACACTTCGCGGAACAGGCGGACGAGATGATGAAGAGCCGTTACAACCTCGAATTTCTCGGCATCAACCGCGCCGTCAAAGAACGTGAACTCGAAGACCAGCTCGTCTCCCATCTTCAGCGCTTCATCCTCGAACTGGGCTACGGCTTCTGCTTCGTCGGCCGCCAATACCGGCTCGCTCTCGGGCGGAAGGAATACTTCGTGGACTTGCTCTTCTACCATCGCGTTCTCAAGGCGCTGGTGGCCTTCGACCTCAAGATCGGCCCCTTCGAGCCGGAGCACGCGGGCAAGATGGATTTCTATCTCAACCTCTTGAACGAAAAAGAACGCGGTCCGGACGACAAGCCATCCATTGGCATCATCCTCTGCGCTGAAAAGGACGACATCGAAGTCGAATTCGCCCTCAAAACCAAACAAAATCCGATCGGCGTCGCAGAATACCAATTGCAGGTCAGACTGCCCACTGAGTTCAAGGGCCGTCTGCCCACCGCCAAACAGCTTGCCGCCGCCGTGCGCGAAGTTCTCCCACTAAGGAAATAATCATGGCCAAGAAGCAAGGGACTAAGAAGAGCGTCGAAGCACTGAAGCACGATGAAGCCAAGCGGAAGAACATTCCCACCGCGGAATATCAGTCTGTCTTGCGAAAAGAAGAGCAAAGCCCGGTCCGAATCGCATACGAACGTCGCAATCGTGATCTGGACCCGCAACTCGTCTGGCGCGGGAAGGATGAACAGGATTGGTCGGATCTCGTCGTGCATGCCCCGCCGTTGTATATCCAAGAAAAAGTGCATCCCAAGGCATTGATCGATGATCTGCTGCGGGAGACCAAGGAGCGTGAGTACGAAACCGGTCAATTGACGCCAGATCTCTTCGCCGATTTCAACGGTATCCCCAAGGGAGTCGACAAGACCGAGTTCTACCAACACGATCAGAACTGGTCGAATAGGATGATCCTCGGAGACTCGCTTCAAGTTATGGCCAGCCTTGCCGAGCGGGAGGGGCTGCGGGGTAAGGTGCAGTGCATCTACTTTGACCCTCCATACGGCATCAAGTTCAACAGCAATTTCCAATGGAGTACTACCAGCCGCGACGTGAAGGACGGCAACGTCGGCCATATCACCCGCGAGCCCGAGCAGGTCAAAGCCTTCCGCGACACCTGGCGCGACGGCATCCACAGCTATCTCACCTACCTCCGCGACCGCCTCACCGTCGCTCGCGATCTCCTCACCGATTCCGGCTCGATTTTCGTGCAGATCGGCGATGAAAATGTCCACCGCGTCCGGGGGTTAATGGATGAGGTGTTTGGGGACACAAACTTCATCAGTCTAATCACGACGAAGAAAAGCGGTGGAATGGGACAGGCCCACATCGACAACATCTCAGACTACATCGTTTGGTATGCAAAAGACGCGGCAGTCGCGAAATACCGTCCTGCATACTTTGAAAAAGACCTCCGTGAAGGTGCTGGCGCAAGGTATCGTTCAGTGCAGGCGATTGACGGAACCATTCGCCCACTAAAGCCGAGTGAAGCTAGCGGTGAGCAAGCCTTGGCAGAAGGCGAAAGAGTTTTTCTTGCCGGTCCTTTGACATCCGAAACTGCGAGCGAATCCACGCTCTTTGAGTTCAGCATAAATGGTCACAAACTCAGGCCGCGAAAAGGTGGTTGGAAGACCAGTGCCACTGGCATGGAGAGGCTTTTGAAGTCGAACCGACTTCTGAAGACCAAGGAGTTCGTGAACTACAAAATCTTCTTCAACGACTTCGCGGCTGTCGCCATTCCGAATCTGTGGGAAGACACCATGGGCACCGCAGAGCAGAACAAGGTTTACGTCGTTCAGACGACCTCAAAGGTCATTCAACGCTGCCTCCTCATGACGACCGACCCCGGCGACCTCGTGCTCGACCCGACCTGCGGTTCCGGCACCACCGCCATCGTGGCTGAGCAATGGGGGCGGCGTTGGATCACCATTGATACTTCGCGCGTGGCCCTGGCGTTGGCTCGTGCCCGCATCATGGGCGCGCGCTATCCCTATTACCTGCTGGCCGATTCCCGCGAAGGGCAGCTCAAGGAGGCCGAAGCCACCCACACCGCGCCGTCGTCGCAACCGGTGCATGGGAACATCCGCCACGGCTTCGTCTATGAGCGCGTGCCGCACATCACGCTCAAATCCATCGCCAACAATGCAGAGATCGATGTCATCTGGGACAAATGGCAAGCGAAGCTGGAGGCCTTGCGCGAGAAGCTGAACGCCGCCGTCAAAAAGCAATGGCAGGAATGGGAAATTCCGTGCGAGGCCGACGCTAACTGGACAGACGCAGCGAAGAAATTGCATGCAGACTGGTGGCAGGTCCGCATTGCCCGCCAGAAAGAAATCGACGCCTCCATCGCTGCAAAGGCCGAATTCGAGTATCTCTACGACAAGCCCTACGAAAACAAGAAGACCGTCCGCGTGGCCGGACCCTTTACGGTCGAAAGCTTGTCGCCGCATCGTGTGCTGGGGGTGGACGAGAACGATGAATTGATCGACACCTCAAAGGAGAGCAGCCCTGAGTACGGTGCGAAGCAAAGTTTTGAGCAGATGATCTTAGACAACCTCAAGACTGCTGGGGTTCAGCAAGCACACAAGGATGACAAAATCATCTTTACCTCCCTCACTCCCTGGCCGGGGGATCTGGTGTGCGCGGAAGGTCGCTATCTGGAAGGTGACAAGGAAAAGAGGGCCGGCATTTTCATTGGACCGGAATTTGGTACCGTCACCAGACCTGATCTAGTGGAGGCTGCTCGAGAGGCGGGCGATGCGGGTTTCGATGTGCTGATCGCCTGCGCGTTCAACTATGACGCCCACTCGACGGAATTCAGCAAGCTGGGCCGGATTCCCGTGCTCAAGGCCAGGATGAACGCCGATCTACACATGTCTGACGATCTCAAGAACACCGGTAAAGGAAACCTCTTTGTCATATTCGGCGAGCCGGACATCGATCTCATCACCGAGAAAGGCGGCAAGATACGCGTCAAGGTGAAGGGTGTCGATGTGTTTAAGCCCCAAACGGGGGAAGTCATCAGCGACAGCGCTGAAGGCATCGCCTGCTGGTTCATCGACACCGACTACAACGAAGAAAGCTTCTTCGTCCGCCACGCCTACTTCCTCGGTGCGAACGATCCCTACAATGCGCTGAAGACAACTCTCAAGGCGGAGATCGACCCCGAAGCCTGGGCTACCCTCAACAGCGACACCTCGCGCGCATTCAATAAACCCAAATCTGGGCGCATTGCAGTAAAGGTTATTAATCACTTGGGCGATGAAGTGATGAAGGTGTTTAAGGTGTAGTGATGGAAGTACTTCCATTCCTGTCATGAAGTAACAGAGCATCGCATTAATGGCAATTGATGCACGAACTCGTCAGATTCTTTGGGGTAAAGCTGGAGCTGTATGCACCTTCCCTGACTGTCGTCGTCGGCTTGTCAGAGACGCAACTACAAATGACCGAGAGGTCTTAGTTGGGGAGATTGCTCACATCGTTGCCCAAAGTCTGGGCGGGCCTAGACGTGATGTTGAGGTGCCAGGCGGAGATGTCGATGGCTATACTAATCTGATTCTCTTCTGTCATGAGCATCATGAGTTGGTTGACCAACAACATCACACTTATTCTGTTGAACGGCTTCTTCAGTTCAAGAATGACCACGAAGAATGGGTTCGAATTCGCTTATCGAGAGATCAGCAGTGCGAAGGGCTCTCCCGCCAAGAAAAGACGGTAACGGAGACGGTTTGGTCAACTCTACTACCAGTCACGAAACTTCCAGACTATGTGTTTTCAGGTGAATGCACGGTTCCTGAGACCGATGTGCGCTCCTCAATCAAGTGGCCCAGTGACAAACGAATACTTGCTCCGTTCATCGTCCGTGGAGGCCAACTGTATGCATTCAATAATCTAAATGATCTTGATTCGCCATTCGCTATGGTCGTTGATCCGCTCTCAGCAAAGCGGCACAACCTGAATGACTGGTGGGGACAGCCGGATTTCGAACGGTGGTTTGTGGAGCTGCTTAATCGCACGGTCAATAAGATCACTGGTCGTTTAGGCTTAAAGCTCGATAGGGATCATCACCGTTATTACTTTGAGCCGGATCAGCCTGGTAAGGAAAAGCGAGTTTCATATCTGTCAGTCGGCGGGGGCAGGTCTGAGCGGAATGTCGCGTGGAATCCGCACTTCAGACATAATGATGAAGCAAAAAGACACTGGGAGCATTTAGCAGTCGGTCTTCGGTTTCACAAACTCGTACAGTCTTCGTGGGGGCTAGCGATTCGACCCGAGCGGAGGTTCACTTCTGATGGATTTGCGTCGCTCGAAGGCAAGGCGACGGGAAAGAAAAATACAAAGCGCAAGTCGCGCATGTACAATTTTGATGTACTAAAGGAAGTGCAATTCTGGCGTGACTTTCTTTCTCAGGGAAAACCTCGGATTACCTGCCTGTTTGGACGGCAAGCTCTAATAATAGAGAATGTACTGCTGAGTGGGGATATAACATGGCCGGAGGTGGCTGGCGATGAAGCTGTTCGAATGGCAGCGAGCTACGAAGACGACCTGCTTACCCTTGCAGAATTAAACGAGGTCACTGAACTAGACGAGTTTGACGATACTGGGGATTTGGACACGGATGGAGGTCCAATTGAGGAGTAGTCTCGCACCTGTACGATGCGAGTTTTTCAACGAGCCGTCGTTAGAGTTTGCTTCTGACAGACTCCACCTGTGTCCCAAGCGAGGCATCACTCTCTTCGGGCCACGTTCTTTAGATATGGGGAAACGACATCCTGAGACGATTCGGGTAGGTTTTGTCGGCACCGGGGAGAGCATCGAATCAGCACTGGGATGGTTGGAGGCATGTTCACAAGGAGTGTCTGGAGACGAAAAGAATTATCGCTTTCCTGGGTTTAAGGAAGACCGCGGCTTTTTCAGTGGATTGTCATTTGAAAACGAGACCATAGAGAAGTTGACCACGGGCGAGTTGGAGACACTAGGGAAGATTCGAACCAAGAGAGACAGGTTTGTCGAGACTGTCGATCTCTTAGGCGATAAGCTTCGGTTACTCGCTCAACGCGATCGACCTCCGGAATATGTTGTGCTTGCCTTACCCAGTAGTTTGGTAAAGACCACTGGCAAGGTTGATTATTTCGATAAGCAGGATGGCCAGGTCCATCGCGACCTTCGACGTGCGACCAAAGCAATTGCTATGAAGCACAGACTTCCGACACAAATTCTTCTTCAAAGAACAACTGAAGCAGCACCCAATAGTCGGAACATTGATCACAGGTCAAAGTGTGCATGGAATTTCTTCACTGCACTTTACTATAAATCAGGCGGTATCCCATGGATGCCTTCAGGGCTAAGTACCGGCACTTGCTATGTCGGTATCAGCTTTCACCGGGTTCCCGGATCTCGAAATACCTCCTTCTTTACTGGGCTCGCGCAAGCGTTTGATGAGCAAGGAAACGGTTTGGTACTTCGCGGACAAGACTTTGTATGGGATGTGAGCAAGCACGGCAATGCACCACATATGCCTGCTGATTTAGCCGAAGAGCTAGTATCGCTGGTGCTCAAACGTTACCGGGATGAGCTGAAGCAATCGCCGCGTCGTGTCGTCATTCACAAGACAACAGAGTACTGGCCAGATGAACGCCAGGGATTGCAAGCAGCGCTGAAAGGTGTTGATCAGTTCGATCTGGTAGCCGTTCGTCCTACTGAGGACGTTCGTCTTCTCAGGGATGCCCGATATCCGATTCTCCGAGGGAGCTACATTGCCATCGGTGATATGCATTTGCTCTATACAACCGGATACATCAGCGCATTACAAGCGTTTCCACACGGTCATGTGCCGGCACCATTAAAACTTACTGATCATTTTGGTGACAGTTCTATTAAGAGTGTTTTGCGTGAACTGATGGTCTTAACGAAGATGAACTGGAACTCGGCAAATTTCGGAGGATTGCTGCCAATCACACTACGTTTTGCAGGGCTTGTTGGCGAGATCATGAAAGAGGTTCCACGCAATGTAGATCCGTTGCCACAGTTCAAGTACTACATGTAACGGAGTTGTCTGGTTAAATGGACTTCCGCATTGCCGATACATTCACCGACAGTCTCTCCCGACTAACAGGCGACGAGCAGAAGTCCGTTAAGACGACAGCCTTCGCCAAAAAGAACGGTGCCAGGAACCGTTTCGGCCATCCTATCCCTGCCAATCCAGATAATCGGAAATATTTACTGAACCGGCCGCGCGGTAATCGCGCGCATGCCCAAGTAAAGAGAAAGGTACCGGGAGTCTTTGTTGGGATGATCGGCAAACAGAAGAAACCTGCAACGTCCTCCGCGACGACGGGATGAGTTACGGCTCAGCAGGGCTTCGAATATGTATCCGAAGGAATGCCTAGGTAGTGTAAGTGCTTGAAGTGAGAGCGTGAAGATGATGCTTGACGACCAATTTATTGAAACATTTCAACTCCATGGCTGACTTGTCGTCATACTGGCCCAAGTCTGTAGCGCACCTAGGAGAGCCTTATTATGATGGCGTTTCAGAAAAAGTCGTGATTGCGGAAACCAGCGATGCACCCTTCAATGGTTACAAAGGTGTTCGTAAGCTCGCTACAGCTCTGATACCTCTTCAGCAGGTTGAAGAGATATTGTCTGCCAGGGGAGGAATCGGGTGGGAAGTAAAGTCTTGGGGTCCGTGCCCATGTGTCGAGAGCGGACGTTCCTATGACACAAGTTTTTGGATTGAGGGTCGAAAAGAAATCAAAGGAGAGAGATTTCAGACAGTCATCAATACCTGGAGTTATCACAATCAAGAAGTTCTACTCCCTGACAATGTCATGCTGATGGCCTATGGGTTAGTACCGCGATATCTCAGTGACGGTATTGTCTGTTGGGATGATCCTTCCGCACCGACTTACGACGTGCTTTGGGTGCGCTCTCGCATTGACTACGGTCGAAAGACGGTGCGCCCCCTCGCCCAAATCACAATGCGTCGTGATTATTTGGAGGATTATTGCAGCTTAAAAAGGTGCGCTGCTGTAGCTGTGTACTATGAGGAGCGATATTCGTCAGACGATGAGACCTTCGCAGAAATTCTGAAGGGGCAGGAGGGGGCACAATTCGAACTTCCCGGTCGTCTATTAGGGATGGCTATTCTTGATCCCAAGGACACCTCAGGCTCCCCACAGTTCTGTCGAGTCTGGGGTTGTCGACTAATTCTTAAACCTGCTTGCCGTCCTATTACCGATGCCAAAGACCCGGTTCTCGTTTGGCCAGGAGATACCGAACCAATGACGTACCACCGGGCATCACAGACGTGGGTATACGGGTATGTCTCTGATGAAGTGCTGCGGGAATATGAATCTAGACCTGAATTTAGTGTTCATCCGGAATCTGGCGGTGTGAGTTACAACGGCTGGTGGGCTAACAGTTATTCCCATCGAATCGGCCGAAACCACATTCGGGTCGAATTGAAGAAACTTTATGAGGGGTGTCCTCCGCATGTGATTGCCCATTGGCACAGATTTGCTGTTGCCAAAGAGGTTGCCGAGCAAGACCGCAAGCAACATGGAGATCGCAATGTTGCAGTAAGAGCGAAGGATGTTGTCCACGCTTATATTGGTGTCACGCGAGCACTTGAAGCGCTCTCTAGTAATCTTGGAGCAGGATTTACACAAGAAGACATTGGCTCGCTTGTAGCAGAGGACTTGACATACTCTGGTTGGTGGTCTCATCCCGTTGTAAAGCCGCTTACAGCCATTGCGAAGATCTCATCCTCGAGAGACGAATTTCTGGCTAGAGCGGTTTCGCTCTTCCAACTACTAGAGAATCTGAAGCAGGCCTCACTTCGAAATTTAGTATTAAAGTTGGGTATTGAGAAGGACAAGGTCCACGACTTTGGCTCGCTAAAGCTACTGGCAACACTGTGCCAACTTTCTCACTTGGCCGCAGAGCATGGGCACAAGCTCTTAGAAGACAGAGATTCCCCCGCGCCACGATTTCTTTGGACACTGATTTGGGGCATACTGCCCCCCACTTGATGGAGGTGTCCATGGCGAAAACGAAGGCGGAGCGAGGCCGGTTTTCCTCGCGCAAGAAGGTGGAAGCC
>Ga0326597_10000341_pt1 | contig 86262 bp, 68 predicted proteins | sample RVTome_12_FD_203789 | JGI IMG/M metagenome (GOLD analysis project Ga0326597, IMG submission 203789) | Soil microbial communities from uranium-contaminated site in the Upper Colorado River Basin, Wyoming, United States - RVT100D185 | ecosystem: Environmental > Terrestrial > Soil > Contaminated >...
AATCCCAGAGGAGTCAAGCGAAAGATGAGCAATTATCCCCTCCGACCGCGCAAGCGGTCGCGCACAAAAAGGATCATGGTCGAGAATCATATTAGGATCATAAAGTGAACAGTATTGCCCCTAGCCCGGATTATTCACACGTGACAGCAATCGAGGAGCGAGCCCTCCGGAGCGAGCACGGAGATCCAGAGTTCAATGTTCAAAGTTCAAGGCTCAAAGTCGGAAGCGAATTAAAACGTTGAACCTGGAACATTGAACCTTGAACATCCTTTTTGCCTTTACAGGAGATCTCAATATGGCAAGCCCGTGGGATATCTTTCAAGCAAAGCAGATTACCGTCGATTATGTTCATGCTTTTGAGGTCCTCTTGCAGCAGATCGACCCCGACGCGATCGGGCGCATCGCGCAGTATTTGCGGAATGCGGGCGACCGGGGCGCGACGATTTACGTCGCCGGCAACGGAGGCAGCGCCGCGCTCGCATCGCATTGGGTCAACGATTTGGGCAAGGCGACGAAAGGCGCCGGGAAAGCGCCTCTGCGCGTGATGAGCTTGAGCGACAATATCTCTTGGCTCACGGCGTTGGCCAATGATGAGGGATACGAGCGGGTTTTTTCGGGCCAATTGGAAAATTTTGCGCGCCCCGGCGATGTGTTCGTAGCGATTTCCGCCAGCGGGAACTCGCTTAATCTGATCGAAGCGGTTGACCTGGCGCGCGAACGGGGCCTGTTGACCATCGGATTGCTCGGATTCGACGGCGGGATTTTGAAAAAAAAGGTCGACGACTATTTATGGTTTTCCACGAAAAAAGGGGCCTATGGCGTGGTCGAAAGCGGGCACTCGCTGCTTTGCCACGTATTGACCGATTGCCTCGCCAAGCACGTGTCTGTGCACCGGGATGGCAAAGAAGAGCGGGCCTATGACATGATGGACCGTCAAAGTCTAAAAAGTGTCCGGCTTGGGCGATGATCATCGATGGTGTGCGCGCCCTTTTTCATTCAGGCGCGCTTCGGTATGCCTATTGTCGATGCGCAGACGATTCCAAGTGCAACCAAGACTGATTCTCATGACGGGAGTAGCCGGTTCCGGGAAGACCACTCTCGCGAAAAAGATCGTGCCGCGTCTATGGGCCGTCTATCTCGATAATAATCTAATTGTGGATGCTTTATTCCGCGATACCAGGCGGGGAAAAGCTTACGAGAGCTTGCGGCCCTGTTTTTATCAATCCCTATACGCGATAACTGAAGAGAATCTCAAGTTGCGCAATTCGGTCCTGCTGGATGTTCCGCATGTTAAAGAAATGCAGCTGCCTGAATGGCGTCGTTTCATAAAACGAATGACGACGCGGACGAAGGCGCAATTAGTCGTCATCAAGTGTGTTTGTTCGGAACGAACCCTGCGATCGCGGATTCGTAGCCGAGGTGAAGCGAGGGACCGATGGAAACTGGCCCATTGGAAAGCGTTCATGAGGGAACAACCAATACAATTTCCACTCCGATTTCCCCATATCGACATCGATACGGAAAAGAATTTGTCGAATAATGTGCGCGCGGCGATCCGATATATCACAAACCGTCGTACCCAAGCGGCCTGAGCGCATCGGCCCCGGCAGGATGGCCGCGCCGATCCCCATAGCGAAACTCATCCCGCTCGAGTTGTCGTAGCCCTTACGCGAAGCGATTCTTCTCAATCTCTGTGGGTCGATTCCCCGCAGCTTGCTGCGTCCCAATTCCGGCGTAGGATGGGTTGAGCGTCAGCGATACCCATCATCTCCCAACGGTGGGTATCGGCGTACCGCCTCAACCCACCCTACAAATCATGGTTTGCTCTGTCCGATACCCCGCAGCTTGCTGCGGGGTAGTTCATTCGATCGAGCAGCGGTTCGATGATCCTGAATCAGCGTATCCCTCCTAACCGTCCTGTTCAGGCGGTCATTCTTGCCGGTGGGCGCGGTACCCGAATGAAGCCTCTGACGGCCGGCCGGCCCAAACCGATGGTGATGCTCCACGGCAAGCCTTTTCTCGAGTATCAAATCGAACAGATCCGGGATCAAGGATTCAATAAAATTCTACTATTGCTGGGATACTTACCCGCCGTCATTCAAGACTACTTCGGGGATGGCCGGCGTTGGGGGGTTGATATCAAATACTCGATCTCGGCGCCCGATAACGAGACGGCGCGTCGCCTCAAGCTCGCCGACTCATGCTTGGAACCGTATTTCCTTCTCCTTTACTGCGATAACTACTGGCCCATGCAGATGGAGCGAATGTGGCCGAGATTTGTTGCCGCCGGCGCTCCGGTGATGATCACGATCTATACGAATAAAGATAACTATACTCGAAACACCATAAAGGTCGACTCCGACGGATACGTCGCGGCTTATGACAAAAGCGGCGTAACCCCGGGATTAGCGGGCGTGGAGATTAGTTACGCGTTTTTCGACAGGTCGGTCCTTTCACTCTTGCCGGAAGCCAATGTGTCCGTGGAGGCGGCTTTGTACAGCCGACTGGCGGGCGAGCGAAAATTGCTCGCGTACTTGACCGATCATCGGTATTACAGCGTTGGAGCTTTGCAGCGCTTGCCAGTCACCGAAGAATTCTTGGCGCGCCGTCCGGCGGTGCTGCTCGACCGTGACGGTGTGCTTAACCAAAAACCGCGCAAAGCGGAATATGTTCGGAACTGGAGTGAGTTCAAATGGCTTCCTGGAGCGAAAGAGGCGCTGCGCCTATTTAACGAGGCCGGTTACCGCGTCATCGTAATTTCCAATCAGGCGGGCGTTGGACGGGGGCTGATGACCGAAGCGAATCTACAACGGATCCACGCCAACATGATGGCCGAGGCGGAAAGCGCGGGCGGCTTCATCGAGAGAGTTTATTATTGCCCACACGCGTGGGATGAAGGCTGCGAGTGCCGAAAACCCAAACCCGGCTTATTCTTTCAGGCGCAACACGATTTCAATCTCGACTTGACCCGAACGCCTTTCATCGGTGACGATGAGCGCGACGTAGAGGCTGCCTGTGCGGCCGGAACTCCCCCCTTGCGGGTGTCCGAGAGAAATCCGCTGATCGAGCTAACCAAACGGTTAATGAACGGTGGGGTGCCACAGTTTCATTCCTTGAAGGAGACCCAATGGCAAAACGGGTATTGATCACCGGACATAACGGTTATATCGGCTCGGTCATGGCGCCCTATTTCGCCAATGCCGGATACCACGTGACGGGCTTGGATACCGGTTATTTTCAACTCTGCCGGCTCCTGCCTGACCCGTCTGAAGTGCCGTGGGTATGTAAAGATCTGCGCGACGTGGAACTCGACGATCTCAAAGGCTTTGACGCCGTCGTCCATCTCGCGGCGCTGAGCAATGATCCAATCGGTAACTTGAATAAGTCTTGGACTGAAGAAATCAATTATGAAGGTTCTGTCCGCCTGGCCCGCCTGGCCAAAGCCGCCGGCGTCGAGCGCTTTCTCTTCTCCTCGTCCTGCATCATGTACGGCATGTCCGAGGCGGCGGTGGTCACGGAAGAATCGCCGCTGGACCCCAAGACCGAGTACGCGCGCTCTAAAGTAAAGAGCGAACACGCCATCGCCGCGCTCGCGGGAGACGGTTTCGCTCCGACGTTTTTGCGCAACGGAACCATTTATGGCGTCTCGCCGCGCATGCGGTTTGACACGGTTTTCAATGACTTGGTGGGCTCGGCGGTGACCACGGGAAAGGTTGCGCTGTGCAGCGACGGCAAGCCCTGGCGTCCGGTCGTGCACGTGGAAGATGTCGCGCGGGCGTTCTTAGCGGTTCTTGAAGCGCCGCTCGCCCGCGTGTCCAATCAAGCATTCAATCTGGGGGCGAATCATCTCAACCATCAAGTCATCGAACTGGCCGAAGTCGTCGTCGATACAGTGCCGCATTGCCGCCTCCGGGTCGTGGCTCAACCCGGCGCCGATCAACGAACCTATAAGGCCGACTTCAGCAAGTTTGCTCGCGCCTTTCCGGATTTTTCGTTCAAATGGACCGTAAAAGAGGGCGCGCGCGAATTATTTCAAACCTTCAAGACGATCGGGCTCACACGCGAAGACTTCGTCGACAAGCGCTTCACGCGGCTCAAGTGGCTGCGTTATTTGCTCGATACAAATCAATTGGACGGCTTTTTGCGCTGGAACATAGAGGCACGGGCCGTGGCTTCTATCTAAACTGTTGAGTGATCGGGTAGCAGCGTTCTTGAAGGATGCGTTATGATCGATGGAGTCAAAATCGTTCCGCTCCGGCAAATCGTCGACGAACGGGGCAAAATCATGCACATGTTGAAGGCGACGGACCCCCATTTCATCCGCTTCGGCGAGATATATTTCTCGTGTGCCTGGCCCGGCGTCGTCAAAGCCTGGCACCTGCACAAGACGATGACCATCAACAACGCCGTGCTCTCGGGGCGCGCCAAGCTCGTGATGTATGACCTCCGCGAGCAATCGCCGACCCGCGGCGAGCTCCAAGAAGTATTTCTCGGCGAGGACAACTACTGTCTGGTGCAGATGCCCCCGGGAATCGCCAACGGCTACAAAGCGTTTGGTGATAAAATGGTGATCCTGGCCAATTGCGCAACTGAACCGCATGACCCCGATGAGATGATCCGCATCGATCCGTTCACTTCGCAAATTCCCTACGATTGGTCTTTGAAAAATGGCTAACCATCCGAATGGCGATCCGGGCGTGATCATGACCCGCACGCCGCTGCGGGTCAGTTTCGCGGGCGGGGGCACCGATCTGGCCGATTTTTACGAGCGGGAGTTCGGCGCCGTCTTCAGCAGCGCCATTGACAAGTACATTTACGTGACGGTGAAACGGCACGGCAGCGTTTTTAACGAGAGAATCCGTGTGAACTATTCGAAGAGCGAGCAGGTTCAAACGGTCGCCGAAATTGAAAACGACATCGCGCGCGAGTGTCTGCGCTTTCTTGAGATCGCCCCGCCCATTTATATCAGCACGGTTGCCGACTTGCCGGCATCCACAGGTCTGGGCGGATCGAGCAGCTTCGCGGTCGGATTGCTCAACGCGCTGCACGCTTTTCGCGGCGAGCGTGTTTCCGCCGGGCAACTCGCCGAGGAGGCTTGTCACATCGAGATCGATATTCTCAACCAACCCATCGGAAAACAGGATCAGTACGCCGCCGCGTTCGGGGGTCTCAATTTCCTTTCCTTCAAGCCGGGAGGAGTCGTTACCGTAGAACCGCAGCGACTGAACAACGGTCGTCTCAGATCCCTATTCGATTGCATTCTAATGTTCTGGACCGGCCACCAGCGCGATAGCAGCTCGGTGCTGGCGGAACAAAAGGCCAATACACCCGGCAAGATCGACGCGCTTTTAAACATGCGCGAGCAGGCGGTGCAACTGGAGAAACTGAGCAGTAACGGCGGCTTCGATGTCGCCGAATTCGGCAGAATTCTCGATGAAGGCTGGCAGCTCAAGCGGCAGTTGTCGAGCAAAATCACCACCGGCCAAATCGACCAATGGTATGAAACGGCGATCAGGGCGGGCGCTACAGGCGGCAAGCTCTGCGGTGCCGGCGGAGGCGGATTTTTGCTCTTCGTCGCGAAGCCGGAAAATCATCACGCCGTGCGCGACGCTTTGAGATGTCTGAAGGAGGTCCCGGTCGCGCCCGAAGTCCATGGATCTCAAGTGTGCTCGCCTTTCGTACAGTAGGAGGATGCGGTGACGAACGAGAATTCTGCTGTTCCCAAGCCTCCCGCGTGCCTCGTCTGCCGGTCCCGCAGGATCGATGAGTTTTTAAACTTGGGCGATACGGCGCTGGCCAATCTATTTGTGCGCGCCGATGAAATCGCTTCACGCGAGCCCAAGTACCCGTTGCGCGTTGGCTTTTGCCGGTCTTGCGCTCACGTGCAATTGATGGATACGGTGCCGCCGCTCGAGATGTTTGAAAACTATCTCTACATTTCATCCGCGTCCGACACGCTCAAAAATCACCTGCGGGATTTGAGCGACGAGCTGACGCGGCGCTATCGGCTCGGCTCGGCCGACCTGGTGATCGATATCGGCTGCAACGACGGCACGCTGTTGCAGGGGTTCAAGCGGCACGGCGTCCAGGTCCTGGGCGTGGATCCGGCGCGGAACCTGACGCAGTTCACGGCGGGCCACGGCATCGAGCGCTGCACCGATCTTTTCACGGCATCGACGGCGGAGGCGATCGCGTCGCAGCGGAGTCGCGCTGCGCTGGTAACGGCGACCAATACGTTTCCCCACATTCAAGACCTCGATGACTTCATCCAAGGAATCAAGACGGTGCTCAAACCGGGAGGCGTGTTCGTCATCGAGATGCATTATCTTCTCGATCTCCTCGATCAGGTGGCGTTCGACACGATTTACCACGAGCACGTCTCTTACTGGGCGCTGGGCCCGATGAAGCAACTCTTTGAAAGGCATGGGCTTGACATTGTCGACGCGGAGCGCGTGGCATTGCATCACGGTCAATTGCGAGTTCATGTGCAGCGGCAAGGAGACGGCACTGTCCAAAGCCGCGTCGCGGAGATCCTCGCCGCTGAAAACGCCGCCGCACTTGACCGCTTCGAAACGTATACTGCTTTCGCAGAGCGGGCCCGGCAGATCAAAAAGGATCTACGTGAGACACTGACCGGGCTGGCCCGCCGGGGACAGAAAGTAGCCGGCTACGGCGCCCCGGCCAAAGGCAATACCTTGCTGGGGTTCCTTGAGATCGGCCCCGAGCTGCTGCCCTATATTGTCGATCGCAGCCCGCTCAAGCAGGGGCTTTATACCCCGGGAACCCACATTCCGGTCGTAGCGCCGGAGCGGCTACTCGAGGACCAGCCGGATTACGTTCTGCTACTGGCCTGGAATTTCGTCGATGAAATTATCGGCCAACAAGCGGAATATCGGAGCCGCGGCGGTAAGTTCATGGTTCCGGTACCTGAGGTCAGAGTCATCATTTGATTCTGAGTAAACCCCGCCTCTTGAGGCGGGCACAATTAAATGGGGTTTCCAAAGGGGGCGAGCATCCCCTTTGGTCGCGAGCGGGGTTCAAACCCCGCTCGCGAATTCACTTGATGCGGGGTTCATCATGGTGCAGCTGATGAAGAGCGCGTGCCGATCTCTACTGCTCCGACTTGGGTATGAAATTCATTCGGTCACGACGCCTGAAGTTCCGCAGGATGTCGATTTTCTAGCCGCTTCGACGGTCAAGGAGTCCCAGTATTATGCCCGGTGGGTGGCCCCCTGTCCGCTATTCAGTCCGTGGCTGGGGCACCCGGATTTTCAGGCGCTCTACGACGGCGTGGAGCCGTACACGATCATTTCACCGGACCGATGCTACATGCTTATCAGCCTGGCCCGCTACGCTTCCCGGTTGGCGGGCGACTTCGCGGAATGCGGCGTTCTTAGAGGTGGAACGGCGCTATTGCTGGCCCGCATCCTAGAAAACACGGAGCAGAAACGCTTGTATCTTTTTGACAGCTTCAAGGGATTGCCGAAGACCCATAAAGAAAAAGATCCGTGGTTCTCCGAAGGCCAGTACTGCGCCGGATCGATTGAAGCCATAGCGGAGTTGTTGAGCGACTTTCAGCGCGCGATTGATATTCGCTGCGGCTGGATCCCTCAGACTTTTCGCGGCCTCGAAGACAACCGTTTTGCGTTTGTCCACCTGGACGTAGACCTCTATCAATCGACCTGGGATTGCTGCAACTACTTTTATCCCCGCATGATTTCCGGCGGCGTGTTGTTATTTGATGAGTACGCGTTTGCCGCCGCGCGTGGGGAAAAGGATGCCGTTGACGAATTTTTTGCCGACAAACCTGAATCTCCGATAACGCTTCCGACGGGACAGGGCTTTGTGCTGAAGGTGCCAGCAAACGGAAATCATAAAGCGCGCTGATCATGCAACCGGCTCGGTCGAAAGAATCTCTCCCCGATGTGGGTGCTGCGATGTACCGCCTCATCGAACGGCTCTACCCTATTTGCCGAAGCCTCACAGGAAACGGGGTGCGGCAGACGCTTAAAATCCTCCAGGAACATATCCCGCTAACCGTTCATGAAGTCCCCAGCCATACGCCGGTTTTCGATTGGACCGTACCGAAAGAATGGAACATCAGAGACGCGTATATCAAGAATTCGACGGGGGAAAAAATTGTCGATTTTCAAAAGTGCAATCTCTATGTCCTTGGTTACAGCGTGCCGATAAGGAAAAAGATTTCTTTGGCTGAACTGAAAGCGCACGCGTTTACCTTGCCCGAGCGCCCTGAATGGGTTCCATACCGGACCTCTTATTACAAAGAGAACTGGGGATTCTGTCTAAGCCATAATCAGCTTTCGGCGCTGCCGGATGATCAATACGAGGTCTTCATCGACGCGTCTTTACAAGACGGCCAACTGAGCTATGGCGAGTATTCTCTCAAAGGACAAACGGATGCGGAAGTTTTGATTTCCACTCACGTTTGCCATCCGTCGCTCGCCAACGACAATCTTTCGGGGATCGCTTTGGCGGTTTTTCTGGCCGAGCAACTGAGCGCTCGCTCGTTAAGATACTCCTACCGGTTTCTTTTCACGCCGGGCACGATCGGCTCGATCACCTGGTTGAGCCTCAACGAGGCCAAGGTATCCAAAATCAAGCACGGATTAATTTTGGCGTGCGTCGGCGATGAGGGAAAAGTAACTTATAAGAAGAGCCGGCGCGGCGACGCGGAAATCGATCGCGCCGTTGTTCAGGCCTTAAAAGATTCGGCTGATCCTTATGACGTTATCGACTTTTCTCCGTACGGCTATGACGAGAGACAGTTTTGCTCGCCGGGCTTCAATCTGCCCGTGGGTTGCTTCATGAGAACGCCGCATGGGAAGTTTTCCCAGTATCACACCTCCGCGGATAATCTCCAATTGGTAAAGCCGGAGTTTCTTGGCGATTCCTTGGACAAATGTTTGTCGATCATCGACGTACTGGAAGGTAATGCGATCTACGTAAACCAGAACCCGAAGTGCGAGCCGCAATTGGGTAAAAGAGGGCTCTATGGAAGCATCGGCGGCCAAACCGAACGCAAAAATTACGAGCTTGCCATGCTCTGGGTGCTAAGCTTCTCCGACAAAAACTATTCTTTGCTGGATATCGCCGAGAAGTCGGGCCTTAAGTTCGAGGCGATCAAAAGCGCAGCCGAAGCGCTGGTTGAGCGCAAGCTGTTAAGAGAGTCGGCTCCTCGATACCGCCATCGACGGCACAACCGCGAAACCTTGCGCTGAAGAAACGGTACAGTCTAAGTTTTCACCTGCAATGGTTTGGCATTTCGAAGAGTATCGGTCGTAGCGATCGGGGCTTAGGAGTGGCGCGATGCAAGCGGAAAAGATTCCGGAAAGAGCGTTACGCTTGGCCAATGTGGTGTTGAGCGGTGGAGCCCTTCTCTGCGTGCTTTTGCTGGTTTACTTTTCGACTGAGAAAAAGCACCTCGCCGGTCCGTCCAGCATCGCTGTCTATTACGTTTTGCCGGCCGCCATGGCCGTCTTGCTGCTGGCGTTCTCGCGACTGAAGCAAGCCTATCAAGCTTATAAGGTGAACCTGGCCATCGCGTGTCTCTCAACCGCGATCTCAATTTACGCAGTGGAGCTTTTCTTGGCGGTCTCGAATTTGGAGATTTTCCCGCCCGGTCCCATCTTCGAGGTCCGAAACCAAGCGCAAAAGGATGCGGTCGTCAAATTAGCCAAGCGATTCGGCGTTGACTTCGATACGAGGAGCAAACTTCAAGTCATCGGTGATTTAGAGAAGCAAGGCATCGATGCCGTTCCGGTTATCGGGCCCAAGATCTTGATCGAGGAGCCGGACGGGATCCGTATCGGGGGAGCCGAAACCTTGCCGCTGGCGGGGATCGCCAACAAAACCACGGTTCTGTGCAATGAGGGCGGTCGTTATGTAATCTATAAGAGCGATGAGCATGGTTTTCATAATCCTCCAGGGTTCTGGAATTTGGATTCTCTCGACATCGCCGCGGTGGGCGATTCTTTCGCACACGGCGGCTGCGTGCCCTCGGAACGCAATTTCGTCGCTCTCATTCGAGAGCGGTTTCCGAGGACTTTGAACCTGGGCGTTTCGGGCCATGGCCCGTTAGCCGAGCTTGCTACGCTGAAAGAGTATCTGCCGCGCTTCAAGCCGAAGATCGTGCTGTGGTTTTATTTTGAGGAAAACGATTTCGTGGATTTATCGAGCGAAAAAAACAATCGCCTCTTGCCCGGTTATCTGCAAGAGAATTTCAGCCAGCTCTTGTTTTCCAAACAACGCCAGATCGACCTGGCGCTCGAGGAATACGTCCAAAAGGAGAAAGCCTCAGAAATCGCGGAAGAGCAAGAACGGCAGCGAGACGCGGATCGTGTCATTTCTTTCAATCGGATGATGAGCATTATGACCTTGAGCGCGCTGAGGGGAAAACTAAATTTGCTAGACCCCGGCGCGCAGGCGGAGCGCTCGCCGGAATTCGACGAGACGAACCTGGACCTGTTGCGCGAAATCTTGGTTGAGGCGAAAAGGGAAATAAGCGGGTGGGGCGGCACTCTCTATTTTGTCTATCTTCCGGCGTGGGAACGCTATGGCATGTCCCGGCTCCCCGACCTTTTCCAATTGCGCGTTCCGGTTTTGGCTCTGGTAAGCAATCTCGACATTGCCGTCATCGATCTGCATCCCCGTCTTGAGGCTTATGGCGACGCGCTGGCGCTCTTTCCGTTTCGCCGATTCGGCCACTATAACGAAATAGGCCATCGGCTCGTTGCCGATGAGGTGCTCAAGGCCATTGCTCTTCGCGGAGCGATCCAAGGAAACGGCTAGCTAGATTGACGAGATACAAGGTCGGGAGACGCGCCGATGAAGTTTACCGAAGACCTTATCAATCGGGTCGGTATCGCCGGCGAGTTGCTGTCTTTTTTCTGGCAGCGCAAATGGTGGTGGCTCACACCCATGATCGCGATGCTGCTAGCCGTCGGCGGAATCGTCGTTTTCGCCCAGAGCTCCGCGATCGCTCCTTTCATCTATACACTTTTTTAATCGCAACGGGTTAATTCCCCGCAGCTTGCTGCGCCGCGATTCCAGCGTAGGATGGGTTGAGCGTTAGCGATACCCATCGTTCCCCCCCCCGGTGGGTATCGGCGCTTTGCGCCTCCACCCACCCTACAATTTCGCTCGAAGTGCGTTTTCTTCGATACCCCGCTGTTTGCGGCGGGGTTCTTCATTCGCACAACAGAGAAAAACGCGGCCGCGCGTCTTTGGGGATTTCGGTCATAGCGACGAACGGGGAGCCGGATCGCGGCAATTCCACGCTAAGGAGTTCAAATGAACGCCATCTATTTCAACTCCGATATTTCCGATCAGCGGCGGCGGCAGTCCCTTTACCAAGGCGAATTGTTCGTTTTTTCGGCGGTTCCGAGCGTGCTTGCGCTCTGCGAGTTCGCGCGCCAGTTGATCGAGGAAGCATTCGGACCCGAGGAACCCAGGGAAGCGCAACATCGCCTGCCGCCGCAGAAGTATATCGCCATTCTTGCGAAGCTAAAGCCAACTTTCGTGCATCATCCGCGATCCAAAGAGCTGCTTCGGCGCATCCTCGAAGAACTCGGCTGCGACTTGAACAAGACCTATTTCGACGTCCCGAGGCTAAAGTCCGTCACCCATGCCGGCCAGCAGACATCGGGTTTAACCTACGGGATTCATCCCCACCGGGACACTTGGTATTCGGCGCCTTTTTGCCAGATCAACTGGTGGTTGCCTGTGTATTCCATCGGCATGGATAGCGCGTTAGCTTTTCATCCGCGCTATTGGCAAGAGCCGGTGCGCAACGGCTCGAGCCGCTTTAACCATTACCGCTGGAACAAATATGCTCGCAAAGCCGCCGCAGACAATTTTGAAGAGTACACGCAGAACCAGCCCCGGCCGGAACAACCTATTGAATTAGAATCAGAGCTGCGTCCGATCTTCCCGGTCGGCGGAATCATCTTATTCTCAGGAGCGCAGCTCCACTCGGCGGTCCCCAATACTTCAGGGCAAACTCGGTTCAGCGTCGATTTCCGAACCGTGCACGTCGATGAAGTAGTGGCTAAGTTGGGCGCGCCGAACGTAGATTCGGCCGCTACGGGCACTACGCTCAGAGACTTCCTGCGCGGCACGGATCTGTCTCGCTTTCCCGACGACGTCGTTACCCTTTACGATGATGAGCCGTTGAACGACGGAGAGCTGCTCTTCCAGCCGCCGTCGTTGGACAAACCCGCAGCTTAGGTCATCTGTAAGGCGGTCGTTTCGTCCACGCCAACGTTAAAATGAAACGAGATAGCATTGGCATGGGATCCATCCGGATCAATAATCAGCCTCGCGAGGTGGTGGGTTTGATACCGGCGGCCGGGCGAGCGACGCGAATTGCGCCGTTACCTTGCAGCAAGGAGATCTATCCCATTGGGTTAGGGCTTTTGAATGGAGGGCGCGGCAGCCGGCCCAAAGCGGCATGCCATTACTTGCTTGAGAAGATGGCAGCGGCGGGAATCGCCAAAACCTATATCGTGCTGCGGGAAGGAAAGTGGGACATTCCCGCGTATCTGGCGGACGGATGGATGTTTCAAATGCAACTCGCTTACCTCATGATACGCGGATCCTTGGGCGTGCCTTACACGTTGGATCAAGCCTATCCTTTTGTCCGGGATGCGCTGGTGACGTTCGGGTTTCCGGACATTCTTTTTAACGGTGATGACGCTTTCCAGCGATTGCTATCTCATCACGCGGCTGACTACGCCGATATTCTATTAGGTCTTTTCCCGGCGGATCGCCCGGAGAAAATGGACATGGTTGATCTTGAAAAGGACGGCCGCGTGGCAGAGATCGTCATCCAACCTCGCCAAACAAAACTCCAATATAGCTGGGACATTGCGGTCTGGACGCCGGTTTTTACCGAGTTTCTGCACGCCTACCTGGCCGACCAAAGGGCTTCGGCTATGGTTCTGAATCGGGTCGAATTGTCTGTAGGCCATGTCATTCGAGCGGCAATTAGCGCCGGCCTGATCGTCAAGGGATTAGCGGTATCGGACGAGCCCTACCTCGATATCGGTTGCCCAGAGGGTTTAACCAGAGCGCTTGAACGCTTTGGAGAGTCCTATAGAAAATCTCCGCTGACACGGGAAATCCGATGACTCTTGGATCGCCGCGCGCCGATGATCCGTGCCGCAGCCTCGCTGGCGAGAAGGTCCTAGTGACCGGTGGCAGCGGTTTTTTGGGATCTCACTTATGCCGCCGTCTGAGAGAGCATGGCGCGGAAGTTCATGCGGTTTCGCGAAGCCGGCGAAGTTCGCCGTCGGACGAAGTTCGCTGGTGGGAGGGAGATATGGCGGACATCCCAACAGTCGATGGGCTGCTGCGCCACGTCCAACCTAACATGATCTTTCATTTATCCGGCTTGGGGAAAGCGGGTCCTGATCGCGAGCTTGTCCTGCCGACTTTGCACAGTCTGTTGGTCAGTACGGTCAATATTTTGATGGTCGCGACCGATATTCGATGCCGCCGCGTTCTCCTGGCGGCGTCGCTCCTGGAGCCTGAGCCGGGATGCTCCGAGGCGGTGCCGTTATCTCCGTACGCTACGGCCAAGTGGGCGAGCGCGGGCTACGCACGGATGTTCCACCTGCTCTATGGGGCACCGGTTGTTATGGTGCGGCCGTTCATGACTTACGGACCGGGTCAGGATGAATGCAAGCTGATTCCTCACGTCGTTCTGTCGCTTTTGAACGGGCAGGCGCCAAAACTCTCGAGCGGAAACCAGCGAATCGACTGGATTTACGTCGACGACGTCATCGACGGATTTATTGCCGCGGCGCAAGCGCCCCGGGTAGAGGGGTGTACCATTGACCTGGGATCGGGCGTGCTGGTTCCAATTCGTACGGTCGTTGATCAGCTGGTCGAACTCATCGGTGCCGGCGTTGAGCCGCTGTTCCATGCCTTACCTGACCGGCCGTATGAACCGGTACGAGTCGCCAACATCGAGGCGGCGTACGCGACGATCGGTTGGAAACCCCATACGCCGCTGCGCGAAGGCTTGAGGCGGACGATTCAGTGGTACTCCAAGCGGCCCCATGAGGCCTCGATCCCTCTCGGCCCGAGTCCCGCGTAAGTTTTTGATGTCTCTCTCGGGGATAGTTAAAATCCCTCGCCTTCAGGCGAAGTATATTGCGCGATGTCTCCAAGGGAGATAAGCGAGATCACCCTCGCCCGCTTTGCGGGAGAGGGCAGGGGTGAGGGTTCGCATGCGTTGCCCCCTCGACGAATACCCCCTCACCCTAACCCTCTCCCCCACGAAGACGTGGTGGAGAGGGAATGTTTGTTGTCGGCTTCGAGCCGATGAGCATTGCAACCCCTCGCCTTCGAGGCGAGGGTTGTTTAGTGGTTCGCCATGATAAATCTGTCGATTGACTTCAATGTGCGCAGAACGACCAGTGTCATTCTGCAAGGCGATTTCTGGCCTGACTTTGCGACGGACGCGAAAGAAAAAACCACTAGCCGCGCGGATTGGGTCCGGCATGACTGGATCATCGCGCTTCTTCTCTCCGTCGTCGCCGCCTTCGGCTCATACCAAATTTCCCGCCAGATTGATCCTGTTGTGTTCGATCTCAGCACACTCAACATATGGTTTGACGCCGATATTCCGCGAAACTTCGTTGACATGAATCACCGAGACAGCGAATACTTCACAACTCACCGCCATCCGTTGCTGCCTGTGGTGGAGTATCCGCCCGTCTATCTGCTGAAGAAGCTCTTGGGTCTGACCCCGGTAACCGCAGTGAGAATAACGCTCGCCGGCATAGCTTCCTTCTGGCTCGGCGGCTTTTTTATCATACTCAGATTCATGGGATGCCGGCGTGCCGATGCGTTTTTATTCAGCCTGCTGGCGATTACGAGTGCTTCGGCTTTCTTCTGGCTGGTCGTGCCGGAAACTCCTGTGTTCGCCGCGCCCACCATTCTCCTGGCCCTCGCCCTGGTTGCCGCCGCAGAACATCGCGCGCTATCGCCGCTCTGGTACGTGTTGGTGAGCGCGGCGACGTTGGCCGTGACGGTGACGAACTGGATGATGGGCATTCTCGCTGCCGTCCTCCATCATCCCTGGAAGCGGTCGTTACAGATTACGGCCAATGCGTTTTGCCTTGTCGCTTTGGCTTGGGTCGCGCAAAAATTTCTTTTTCCGGGTTCGGTATTTTTCTTTGGCAGCTCGGATGTTGAAAGGCTGCCTGACGTAGAATCCGGCGGTCCGCTCCGGGTCATGGCCAGCTTTTTATTCCACACCATTGTCATGCCGGCTATTACCGCCACCCACTGGTGGTATCATCCGAATTTGGCGGTCATGACCGTCCAGCCATCGTTTCCAGGCTCAGCAAGCCCATGGGGCGCCATCGCCGCGCTGTCGTGGATTTTCCTTTTCGGTTTGGGAATATGGGGATGGTGGGTTATGAAAGATTCCGGCCGATTGAGAATCTTTCTTGCCTTCGGTCTTCTCGGACAGCTTGCGCTGCATCTGCTGTTCGCGAGAGAAACGTTCCTTTATTCTTTACATTTCCTGCCGTTGTTAGTGGCGCTAGCCTCCCTGAGCACGTTTACGCGCGCGCGCTACTTGGGATTATTTTTGGCGGCTATCGTCACGGTGTTTGGCGGAATCAACAACAGCCTGCAGTTCGAAAAAGCGGCGGAATTTGTCCGCGGCGAGGTCAGTGAGGCGTATCGGTTGCGCACGGCGATGCTAGAACGGCCGGCGGATCCATGGCCGCGCGGAAGCGTGGGCGTCCTGCGCAAAAAAACCGGGAGAATCAATGACGGCGGCCCCTCTGATTGGGTGCCGCGCAGCGTCGGGCACGTGATACTGGGTTGGCCGGGAAGCAAGGAAGAGGAGAAAGCCTACCATGAGCCGGGAGGTAGTTTTAGCCCGGGTGTGGGCAGCTTCGGCGTCTCGATTTGGATCACCGACGCGGCCGGAAATATCACGGCGACCAGCGATAACATTCCTTTGACTCTGCTCCGAGAGCAGCTGGTTTGGAACAACCCCAAGGGATTACCCGGGATCGTCACTGACTCTCCCTATTACCGCGCCCAATGGTCCGCTGTTGGGCCTGGGACTTGGCGGTTGACTATCAAAACCCAACCACGAGCCGACTCAAAACCGGTCATTGTCGTGAGGAGTGTCGGACCCGCAGGCGGTCCGATCCGATCATTGGTCTGGGCCGAGCAGCGATTGCTAATTAACGATCGCTGGACCGTGACCGTCGAGCCAAAGCCGGCGGTAATTCATTTGGGCGAAGAGGGAAAGAAAGGATGGCTCTCGGAGCGCTTGGAGATGAAACACTGGAACAGTGAGAACGGGTGGGGCTATGCGAAAATCGAGCTTGGCGAAAAGCTCGATTACAACCTGCTGATCACCGATTCCAATGACGCTGCGGTTGCCGGCGAAGACATTGCCGAATATGCATCCGGCTTACGGATGAATCTTCCGGATGATCGCTTTGCGGCGAGCGCAAATGCCCAGATCGCTCATCTCATGATGGGCCTGGTGGGTCAGGAGGCCCGGCCCGGCGATCCCATGAGCTATCCGTTCGCATGGCTTCGAGACGAGGCTTATATCACCGTCGCGCTGGGGCGGAGCGGACAATCGACGGCCGCGAAACGACTATCGAAGCATCTCGCCGAGAACGATTTTTTCGGCGGCTTCGGAGCCGAAGCCGATCAACCGGGGCTGGCGATCTGGGCATTGACGGACCTGGCGCTGCAACTCAAACAGCCGCAATACGACCGATGGCTTTGGCCGCATATTCGACGAAAGGCCGAACTCATTCTCGAAATGCTTGCGGCGGATCGTCCGATTCACAAGCCGCTGCGCACGCCCGTGATCCCGCTCTACACGAAGCCGCTCCCGTCCGGCGACCCTGACATTACTTTGGTGTCGGAGCGGGCTCGCGATGGATTGATCATCGGCCGCATCGATAATTCCCGACCGGTACTATACGTCAACGCTGTGAGCTATCTCGGACTGATGGATGCCGCCCTCATGGCGGATCGCCTCGGGGAATCGGCTTCTGCCCAACAGTGGCGCGCCCGCGCGACGGAGCTAAAGCAGGCTTGGAGCCGGATTTTCGATCAGAAACCGCCCGATGAGCGATTCGCGCTCGCATACAGTCTATGGCCGGCCTGGATGGCAAATCCGAAAACGCCGAACTTTTCAAGCGGCCTCGAAGCCAGCTGGGCGAACTACGCCCAGGACAATTTCTGGCAGCCAGCGAGGAGTAACGCTTTCAAGCCGGCCGAGGCGCGCCAGTGGCTCGTGTTGGGTCGAGGGGATAGAGCTTGGACGACTTTGTCGGCGTTCTGGCATCATCAAGAATCGCCCGGACTCTACCATTGGCGCAGTGAAGCCGGCCCGGAAAATACGTTCAACGGTTGGAAAAACGTTCGCGGATGGCTGGAAGGGCAAGACGCGGTAGTGCCTTCCTACAAGATGGCCGCGGAAATCTTGCTGCTCCAGCTGGACATGTTGGCTTACGACGACAAATCGGCGGCAGAGCCGACCTTGGTGATCGGAGCCGGGATTCCTCCGTCATGGCTCGGTCAGCCCCTGAGCGTGCGGAATTTGTCGACCAGAATTGGGCTCGTTAATTGGACATGGGACGGTCGTTCCATGCGCGTGACGATTAGCGGCAGCCGCCCACGCGTGCGTCTCGGTTCCGCGTGGGCCCCGGCGACCCCGCTCAGGGTTGAGTATACGCCGCGGCGACTCGAACCATAATTTCCGCTTGCCATTGGCGTTTGTCATCAGACTTCCGTGCCATCCTGGTTCTTTCCTGTTTCGCATTGATTCTGAGTAAACCCCGCCTCTTGAGGCGGGCACAATTAAATGGGGTTTCCAAAGGGGGCGAGCATCCCCTTTGGTCGCGAGCGGGGTTCAAACCCCGCTCGCGAATTCACTTGACTAAGTTCAGCTTTGTGACGGCTATTCTCATGGTCCATAAATTACGCTCCAATGACTTTCAGGACGTCGTTCGCCTCTATCCGCGCGCCTCTCTTTGGATTAAGGCCTATTGCGCCCTACGCTTCATGATTTGCCCGTTCGGGCGACTCGAAGCGGTTGTGCCCAAGTCTGGACGAATTGTCAGTGTCGGAGACGGCTACGGCCTGTTTGCTAACTTGCTCGCGATCCGGTCTCCCCTGCAACAGGTCATTGGCTGTGATATCGATGCCGCGCGGATGAAAATTGCGTGTTCGTCCATCGGCGACAGAACGAACATCTCTTTTTTCGTCTCGGATGAGGTCCCGATCCTGCCGCCATGTGATGCCATCACCATGATCGATCTTCTTCATCATGTACCTCCTAGTAGCGGGATCGAAGTCCTGAAAGAAACGCGACGAAAGCTTAGGCCCGGCGGCTATTTGATCATCAAAGACGTCGACACGCTCACGCGGGGCAAATACCTGTGGAAGTACGCGCACGATTGGTTGGCCACGCGAGGTGCCCCGTGTTATTACCTCGGCAAGACGGAATTGTGTCATCTTCTACAACGGCTAGGATTTACCGTTCTTGCCGAACCGCTCAAGACGCACACGCCCTATGCGCATGTGCTCTATCGCCGCACAAAGAATGAAGCAGTGGTTCAAGATAGAGAGATAAGTTCTACCCCGACAAACGAGCTCGCCGCGTGACCGACTTCCCAAATGTTCCCGGCGAACTCCTGAGTTGCATCGATAACGACCTTCCCGCTCAAAATCGAGAGAGTGATGGGCATTGCGAAACCCAGAGCGCTCGGCGTGTCCCCTGGAGCGTCTAGACGCCTAAAGATAAGGACCGAGAGGACGCCCCGAGCCGGCGGCTTATTTGATTCCGAAACTATTCCTCTAGCGGTCGATCTAGACGGAACCTTGATCAAGACGGACATAACCTGGGAATCTTTGCTCGCGCTCCTAAAGCAAAATCCTTTCTTGATCTTCCGGATTCCTATCTGGATCGTTAAAGGCAAGGCCTATCTCAAACAGGAAATTGCCAGACGCATTACTCTCGATGTCACCCGTCTCCCCTATAACAATGAGTTTTTGGATTTTCTGCGGAAAGAGCATGACCGCGGTCGGATACTCATCCTGACAACCGCTTCCGACAGCGCCGTCGCCGAGAGGATCGCCGATCATTTGGGCATTTTTGCCGAAGTTTTGGCGAGCAATGGCAATCGGAATCTGAAAGGAATCAACAAGGCCAAAGTATTGCAGGAGAAATTCGGCTATAAGGGCTTTGACTATGCCGGAAATGAAGCCGCTGACTTGGAAGTGTGGGCTCGTAGCCATGCCGCAATTGTCGTTAACGCGCCGCGCCGCTTAATCAGGCAAACGAAAACAAAGGGCTGCGTAACCCGGGTTGTAACCGAGAAGAAGGATACTCTAGGGGCGCTCCTTCGGGTTATACGACCCAAGCATTGGATTAAGAACAGCCTGATCTTTGTGCCTCTGATTACCTCACAGGAGCTGACAAATTTCGCTCTGGTGCAGCAGGCTATAGGTGCGTTTGTAGCATTTAGCCTGGTCGCATCGAGTGTGTATCTGCTCAACGATCTGACCGACCTCTATAACGACCGCCGCCATCACGAAAAGAAAAACCGGCCATTTGCTTCCGGGGAATTATCTCTGCCAAGCGGGCTTTTGATGATTCCGTTATTTCTTTTCGCCGGTCTGTGCGTATCGCTAATCTTGCCGCGTCGATTTTTGCTGGTGCTCGGCGGCTATTTCGTTCTCAACGTAGCCTATTCACTGTATTTGAAACGGATCCTGCTGGTTGATGTCCTGCTATTGGCGATATTTTATACGCTACGGGTGATCGGTGGGAGCGTCGCCACCGACATTCCCCTTTCTAACTGGTTGCTGGTGTTTTCCGTGTTTATGTTCCAAAGTTTGGCATTTGCCAAGCGCGTTTCCGAGCTTCAATTCTTACGTGATCATGAGGAAGAGTCCACCCGCGGCAGAGGATATGTTTGTACCGACTTGGAGCAACTCGCCTCTTTGGGCGCGGCGAGCGGCTACATTGCCGTCTTGGTATTTACTCTCTATCTCGATAGTCCCGCTGTGAAAGAGCTCTATTCGTCAACCGCGACTCTCTGGATCGTCTGTCCATTGCTGCTGTACTGGATAAGCCGGTTATGGCTGATGGTCCATCGGCGCCAGGTGTCGGAAGATCCCATTGTGTTCGTACTCAAAGACAAGGTGAGTTGCTTCATCGGACTCGCCGTGGTTATTGCGCTGCTGGTAGCGGGCTGAGCCAGCATCCATCGAGACTGACGCTCTTTTGCCGTTGAAAACCCGTGTGAGGTTGTGATGATGGATTTAGTCACCATCGGCCTGCCTATTTATAAACGCCTCGACTATCTGCCGAACGTTCTCAAGATCATCGGCTCGCAGGACTATCCCGATGTGGAGCTGATCGTCTCCGACAACGGCACAAACGGCGCGAGGCTCCAGCAAATCGTCAAGGAAAACTGTTCTCGGCCGTTTAAGTTTCGCCGGAACCCTGCCACCGTCAGTATGTCGACGCATTTCAACCAGATCATCCAGGACGCTTCGGGGAAGTACTTCATGATTCTATGCGACGACGATGAGATTAGCTCCAATTATATTTCAGAACTGGTCGCTCGCCTCGAGCGCTATCCTCAGGCTTCGGTCGCTCTCTCGAAGCAGGAAACGATGGATGAATCTGGCGATACCATCGGCAAATCAAGCGACCGGCTTCCGCCAATTCTCACCGGAGCGGAATTCATCAAAGCTGCCTGGGGTACTTACACCTATGGCTTTGCGGCGTTCGCTTCATTTGTCGCAAGAACCGAAGATCTGCGGGCGTGCGGGGGTTATCCCGAATTGCACAAGGGCCATAGTCATGACGACGCGCTCCTGGTAAAGCTCTGTCTCGATAATTACGTCGCGCTAAGCTCCACCTGTACCTTCCGCTTTCGCGAGTATGAATCCAGCCACGGATCGTCGATCGCTATTGAAGACGTAGCCCAGGCAACCAAAGAATTCTTGCACTTCGTGAGGTCCGATCCGGAACTCAGGCGCTTTGCCGCTGCGCACCCGGTGCAATGGCGAGAGATCAGAGCAATCTTGGAACGGTTGAATTGGGAGTGCTACTACAATCGATGGAACGGCATCGGCAGGAAAAAACTCACGACGCTCGAATGGCTCAAGGCGGCCTTTGCGCTGCCATTTATTTCAGCCTACTACCGAGCGGTCGCTCGTGAGTTAGCCGAAACCGTCGCAAGATACATGAGAAGTCGCGTCAAGAGCCTATCGTTGGGAACGGCGAGGCGTTAGCGATACTGACTCCTATTCCATCCGTATGCACGATTCATTTTACAACTTCATGCAATCCGCTCGTACCGCAAGAAACATCCCAACCGCGGTCACAGACTCCACGTTGGTTGTAGCGAGGCGGATATTGCCCTCGCAAGTTCGGCGGTGGCTGTGGAGGCAAAGCCATAATCTCAGTTTTTGGCCACCCATCGGTTGGGTGCGCTTCGGTGGCTTACGACGCGTGACGCCGATCAGCGCGGTTTTTGGCCTGGATCGGGGAATCGCCATTGACCGTTATTACATCGAACATTTCCTCGAGCGTCATGGGGGCGACGTACGTGGACGCGTGTTGGAGGTCGCCGACCGAACGTATACGACACGTTTTGGCGGTGATCGCGTCGAGCATTCGGATGTGCTCCATGTGCAGGAAGGTAACGCGAACGCGACGATCGTGGCCGACCTGTCCGCCGACCACCCTCACATTAAATCGGATGCTTTTGATTGCATTATTTTGACCCAGACTCTGCAATTTATATATGATGTCCGCGCCGCGATTGGAACGCTTCACCGCATCTTGAAGCCCGGGGGCGTCCTGTTAGCCACCTTTCCCGGGATTAGCCAGATCAGCCGCCATGATATGAAGCGCTGGGGGGAATATTGGCGCTTTACAACCCTGTCGGCGCAGCGGCTTTTCGCGGAAGCGTTTCTCTCAAACAACGTTGAGGCGGAAGCCTATGGCAATGTGCTTGCCGCGAGCGCCCAGTTGTATGGCTTGGCGGTTGAAGACTTGTACCAACGGGAATTGGATGCCCGCGATCCGGATTATGAATTAATAATCACGGTCCGGGCGACAAAAAGCGAGTAACCCCTGTGACCATGCGCGGAATCGGAAGGTTGCGGCGGATGACACGCCACATAAGAAATCTAGTGACACAGCAGGCGATCATCCTGCTTTATCATCGGGTCATAGACTTGCCGACCGATCCGCAGGGACTTTGCGTGAGCCGCCGAAATTTCGCTGAACACCTGCAACTTCTGCGTGCATGGGGGCGGACGATTCATATAAAAATGCTCAGTCATGCGCTGCAGCATGGCGATTGGGGCCACCGTATAATTCTCATCACGTTCGATGATGGTTACGCCGACAATCTATACAACGCCAGGCCGTTGCTGGAGCGCTATGACATTCCCGCCACGGTTTTCGTGACGACGGGATACCTCGGTTCTAAAAAGGAGTTTTGGTACGATAACCTGGAGCGAATCTTTCTTCACTCCGGGCCGTTGCCTGAGGTCTTGCAGTTAAATGTCAACGGGTTTCGGATGGAGTGTGACCTGGGCATTAGAGCTGCCGCCATCGAGGATGCCTGTAATAATCTTGAGCCGTGGCAATTCTCGCACAACGATATCCCCGCGGTCCGCCACACGCTTTATCGAACCCTCTGTGAAATGTTACGCGCCTTGCCGGATGCAGAACGACAAGAGGTACTCAATAATCTCGCGGCGTGGGCCGGCATGGACATGGTCAACCGGCCGACCCATCGGACGCTCTCGTCCGAGGAACTGATTCGGCTCGCCGATGGCGGATTGATCGACATCGGTTCTCATACGGTAAGCCATCCCGTTTTGTCTTTGCTGCCATTGGAATTACAAACCGAGGAAATCACCCGCAGTAAGGTTCGCATCGAGGAAATCCTGGGGCGTCCGGTCGACGGTTTCGCTTATCCTTTTGGCGGGCGCTCGGACTACACGGAACAAACAGTCGCTGTCGTGCGGGACGCCGGCTTTCATTGGGCTTGTTCCAACATTGCCGGCATGGTCCGCCGCGATACGGATTCGTGGCAGTTGCCGCGTTTTCTCGTTCGCGATTGCGATGGTGAATCATTCGGTCGCGCACTGAAAGGATGGATGGATGATTAAGCGGCCACTGCGCATCCTCCAGGTGAGCACGGCGGACATCGGAGGCGGCGCCGAAAAGATCGCATGGAATCTCTTTCATCGTTATCGTAACCGCGGCCACTGCTCGTGGCTTGCGGTGGGCAGCAAGCGCGGCGACGATACCGATGTATTTTCGCTTCCGCGTTGCCCGCGTAACGGCTTGTGGAGCCAAACGTGTCTCAATCTTGAAAGACGACTACAACCCTTCGAAGGGAAGGGGCGAGCCGTTGCGAGAACGCGCAGATTGATGCAAATCTTGGCGGATCCGCGGCACGAGCTGGAGCATCGGTTTGGCGTAGAGAATTTCGACTATCCCGGAACCCATCGACTGCTCGAGCTAAGCCCGGACACGCCGGATGTTATCCACTGCCACAATCTTCACGGCGGTTACTTTGATCTGCGCGCGATTCCCCGGTTGTCGCAGCGAGCTCCCCTGATTCTAACCCTTCATGACGCCTGGCTCCTGAGCGGCCATTGCGCTCATTCGTTTGGCTGCGAACGCTGGAAGGTCGGTTGCGGCGAGTGCCCGGACCTGAGCATTTATCCGGCAATCAGTCGGGATGCTACCGCTTACAATTGGCGGCGAAAAAAACGCATTCTTTCAAAAAGCCGCGTCTATGTTTCCACTCCGTCAAAATGGCTGATGCAAAAGGTAGAGCGGTCATTGGTGTGCCGCGGCATGGTGGAATCCCGCGTCGTTCCGAACGGCGTGGACCTCTCGGTTTTCTTTCCGGCGGTCAGGTCTTCGGCCAGGGCCGCATTAGAGTTACCGCAAGACGCCGCCATTGTTTTATTCACCGCCAATCGAGGGCAAACCAATCTATGGAAGGATTACGAGACGTTTCGCGCCGCCGCCGCCCGCGTCGGGGCGAAGATGCGCAGACACGCGCTCTTCATTTGTCTCGGCGGCGCAGCTGGCGCGGAACGATTGGACGGCGCGGAGTTGCGGTTTGTCGCCTACCAGGCGGATGCGAAAACCGTGGCGCAGTTTTACCAAGCCGCGGATCTTTACGTGCATCCCGCTCGCGTCGACACGTTTCCCTGTGCCGTGCTGGAAGCCCTTGCCTGCGGGACTCCGGTAGTTGCGACTGCAGTGGGCGGAATACCGGAGCAGATCAAAGGTTGGCAAGGGTTAAGCGCGCATTGTGCGGGGTCGAACTGCTTCGGGCCCAACAGAACGACCGGCGCCCTGGTGCCGCTCGGGGATGCCGAAGCGATGGCCCAAAGCGTTGAAAGAATCTTGATCGACGACCCACTGCGTTGGCAAATGTCCAAGAACGCTGCCAAAGACGCGCGGGAACGATTCGACATCGAGCGCCAAGCCGACCGCTATATGGAATGGTATGAGGAGATCCTGGATCGCCCCGTCCAAAACGCGCGCCGCGCCGCGGTGGCGCGCTAAATTTTTCTATCACCGCTGAACCCGGATTCCGCAGTCGGAAGGTGACGCGATGAGCGAGGGGGCAAACCTTGCGCAGCGAAGACAATGTATTTCTACCCCTTAGCACGGGACTTAGCGCACTGCTGCGCGAATTTTGTGGAAGTAATGAGACGTTGTGCCAAGCAGCGGAAGGACTTTGAAACGGCACGTCTGGGTGTCTTCGCCGCTCCAGGTTCACCCCTCGCACATTTTCAACTGCGGAGTCCGGGCTGAGAAGAGTCGTCGCGCCCATGCGTCGGTGGGACAAAGTTTGATCCGTCCGCGCATGGCCTTGCAGCGCCAGCGTCATCATGATTCCGGTTTAAGGAGGTCCCGACTCGTGAACAAAATAGCGGTAACCGGTGCCGGCGGATTTATCGGTCATCATTTGGTGAGCTACTTGAAGGGCCGCGGCTGCTGGGTCCGGGGAGTGGATATCAAATACCCGGAGTACGGAACGACGGACGCGGATGAGTTTTTGCTCCTGGATCTGCGCCGCTGGGAAAACTGCATCGTAGCGACGAGGGGGGTCGAGGAGGTCTATGCGCTGGCGGCGGACATGGGCGGGATGGGCTTCATCTCGGCGCACCACGCCCAGATTTTGCACAACAACGCGTTGATCAGTATCCATACCCTGGATGCCGCTCGGACCAACGGCGTCAAGCGGTATCTCTACACTTCGTCGGCATGCATCTACCCTGAGTACAAGCAGATCGATACGGATGCGGTGCCGCTCAAGGAAGAAGATGCCTACCCCGCTCAACCGCAAGATGCCTATGGTTGGGAAAAGCTCGTAGCCGAACGACTATGTCTCCATTATCGAGAAGATTATGACATCGAAACTCGGATTGTGCGGTTTCACAATATCTTCGGTCCGTTGGGGACCTGGGACGGCGGTCGGGAAAAAGCTCCCGCCGCCTTGTGTCGCAAGATCGCAGTTGCCAAGTTGACCGGTGATCACGAAATAGAAATCTGGGGAGACGGCGAACAGACGCGATCGTTTTGCCTGATCGATGATTGTGTCAAGGGGATCTACAAACTGATGCAATCGGACTATGCGAAGCCGCTCAATCTGGGTCAAGATCGCATGGTATCGATCAACCAGCTGGCGGACATCATTGCTGAGATCGCGGGAATCGACATCGTTAAGAAGCACGTACCGGGGCCGCAGGGAGTGCGGGGGAGGAATTCCGATAATACTCGCTTGCGAGAAGTCCTCGGATGGGAGCCTGAGATCTCACTCGAGGAGGGGCTGCTGCGGACCTACACGTGGATCGAATCGCAGGTCCGGGCAAGATTGCGGCCTGCGCCATCGTCAGAGCGCCCTTTGGCATATGGGCTCTGACAAGTTATTCCGTTCCAGCTTTCACCCGCGCCAATGAGCGCGCGAATTAACGCCGCCGCTTAAAACTCAATCGACATTTCACTCTGAACAGGCGCCGCCGAGTTTCCTCAGTCCGGCCCTAGACTTTCGATGGGGACGGGCTTTCGTCTTTGGCAGCTATCACCGATGAGCGCACTCTCGCAGGAGTTTTGGAGGTAATTCCATGATAAAAGCTTTGACCGTCCAATACCGTCGAATCCTGATCGTCGGGTTTCACTTCGTTTTGATCGCATTTGCCAACATCCTCGCTTTCTGGATCAGATTCGACGGCAAGGTCCCCGATCAAGAACTGGCCCTCCGGACCGAAATGATTCCTTGGCTAATCCTGATCCGAGGAATAATCTTCATTCCTTTTCAACTCTACAGGGGCCTGTGGAAATACACCGGCATCTGGGATCTTCGCAACGTCATCGCCGGTGTGACCGTCAGCTCCGTCGTCTTTCATATTGTGGTTCATTGGATCTTTGGTCACGACAACTACCCGCGCTCGGTCGTCATTATCGACTCGTTGCTCCTGATTTTCTTGATGGGGGGAAGCCGGATGGCTTGGCGGCTCTATCACGGCTTGGGGCAAGTCTCGCATGGCAGACGGGTCCTGCTCTATGGGGCCGGGGACGCTGGAGAGATGGTGATTCGGGATATAAAAAATCACGGCGCGCTGTACCATTACGAACCGGTCGGCTTCATCGATGACAATCCCGGTAAGATCGGCCGACACATTCACGGTGTTCAGGTTTTGGGCTCGCGCGGCGACCTGCCGCGCATTCTCCAGACCCACGAAATTGATGAAATCTTGCTTGCCATTCCCAGCGCTGCGCCGGCGTTGGTGCGACAAATGCTTACAATCCTGGCGCCATTTAAAATTCCGATTAAGACTTTGCCTACTCTGAGCAAACTTCAAAATGGCACGGTCGGCGCGAGCCATATCCAGGATCTCTCGGTTGAAGATCTGCTCGACCGGGTGCCGATCGGGCTGGATCTCAGTTCCGTGCGCGATCTGGTGCGAGGAAAAAGAGTCTTGATTACCGGCGCGGGCGGCTCCATCGGCTCCGAATTGAGCCGGCAGATCGCCGGCTACGAGCCGGCGCGGTTGATGATGTTAGACAATAGCGAGAGCGCGCTCTATGACATCGATATGGAATTGCAGCGCAAGTTTTCTAGGCCGGAGCGGAGCGCGGTTCTTGTCGACATAAGAAACGCCAGGTCGTTGGAGCGCGTCTTTCGGGACCAAGCGCCGGAAATCGTTTTTCATGCGGCCGCGTACAAGCATGTGCCTATGATGGAGCATTACCCCGGTCAGGCCGTGCTCAATAACGTCATCGGGACCGAGCGCCTCGTGCAAGCCGCCATTCGACATAAGACCCGAAGGTTCGTCTTGATTTCGACGGATAAGGCGGTGAATCCGAGCAACATCATGGGCGCGACGAAGCGGCTGTGCGAAATGTATGTTCAAGCGCTGGCTCGAGACCCGAGCCGCGGCGAAACAATTTTTTCGGCGGTTCGTTTCGGCAACGTATTGGGCAGCAACGGCAGCGTCATCCCGCTATTTCTAAGACAGATTGAGCACGGCGGACCGGTGACCGTGACCCATCCCGAAGTTACGCGTTACTTTATGACGATTTCGGAGGCGGTCCAGCTGGTGCTGCACGCGGCCGCGCTCGCCGAGGGCGGAGAAATTTTTGTCCTGGAGATGGGCGAACAGATTAAACTCCTTGAGATGGCGCGTCATTTGATTCGCTTGTCCGGGCGCGTCCCCGACGATGAGATCGCCATTCAGTTCGTAGGGCTTCGACCCGGAGAGAAGCTGCGCGAGGAATTGGTGGCGATGGATGAGACGTTGCTGGCTTCGGAGGTCGAAAAGATTCGGCGGGTTCAATCGGGTTGGGTCCCTGAGCTAGGATCTTTGATACGAAAAATTGCCGAATTGGAACAACTGGCCATCCATGACAAGTCCGCTTCCGTGATCGAGCTGCTCTACGAGTTGGTTCCAACCTTCCGATCCTTAAATACGAATGTTGCCGGACAAGTGAGACAACGGCGCGTGCAAAAAGAAGGCTCGTTGATCTGGCAACCCGTCGGGCATCACGCCGCGTGACCGAGACACGCCCCCGGTGGCTCGCGCCAGCAGGATTTCCGCGCGCGGGCTTACGTCCGGCGGGCTGGGGGATATGATCGGCGCCGGTGACTTGTTCAATCGGATCTAATCCGACCCTTACCACCTCTTCCACGCCTGCTGGTTGGCCGTCCCTTTAAGCGACGGCCGAGAATTGTCCTTGGAGGTATTCGCTATGGTGCGGCTCACAAATGACCTATTCGATCGGCGCGTGAATCAAACTATAACGCGAAGAACGAACCGCGGATCTACGCCGCTTTCAATTGCTCAGCGACGCGTTTGGCTCACGAGCCATTCGGACGGCGAGGTTCCCGCCTGCAACCATCCGACAGCAATCCGGCTGACGGGCAGGCTCGACGTCGATGCGCTGCAACGCGCTCTCGACGCGATCGTGGCACGCCATAATTCTCTCCGGACCACGTTTGTCGTAACGGAAGGCGCTCTGCCTGTTCAGTCGATCGATGGCTGCCGGCGAGTCGATTTACCCATCGTGGATGTCGGTGACAGCCCGGAGAATTCGCGCGAAGAGAATCTTCATCGCGCATTAAAGGAAATCACGGAACTTCCGTTCAATCTTGCCGAGGATTTCCCGCTGCGGGCTACGCTGCTACGGCTGGGATGTGCCGAGCATGTTCTGCTTTTAGTCACGCATCCCATCGTATCCGACCGGCGGTCCAGCGAAATATTTTTGCAGGAGCTCGCAGTTCTTTACCGGGCGTCGGTGGAGGGTCGCCCGAACCCTTTACCGGAGTTACCCATTCAATATGCGGACTATGCCGCGTGGCAAGCGCAACGGCTGAATGGCGAAGCCGCGGCGACGGATCGCTCCTATTGGACAGCGCAACTCACGAATTGTCCAATGCTCCGGCTACCCAGCGACCGCCCGGCTGCGGAGGCTCGAACTTTTCGCAGGACGGGGCATTCTTTCGCCTTTCCCGCTACACTCTGCACGCAGCTCGAAAATCTCAGCCGCAATCAGGGCGTGCCCCTTTTTACGACCCTGCTTGCGGCATTCAAAACCCTACTCTACCGCTATACCGGGCAGGAGGACTTCGCTCTCGCAGCATCGATTCCGGACCGCGCTCTTCCAGAACTCGCCGGCGTCATCGGCAATTTCGATATTGCTGTAATGTTACGAACCGATCTGTCAGGCGATCCCACCTTCCGCGAACTGTTGGGTCGGGTTTCTACAGTCGTGGCGGGCGCGTCAGAACACCGCAATTTTCCATTCGACAAAATGGTCGACGAAATCCGTCCCGCCGGCGATCTCAAGCCCTCTCCTTTCCTACAGACCGAATTCGTTTTTCAAACCATCTCAACGCCGGTCATTGATATGGCCGGTCTGATCGTCAATCCCCTGGAAATTAACCATGAAACGACAAGATTCAATTTGACCTTATTTATTTTGGCTGGGCCGGATGGACTGAAGGGTACGCTCGAATACAATCCGGATTTGTTTGAGGCCTCCACGATCGAAAGGATGTCGAGGCATTTGCGCGTTTTGTTGGAAGGCATCGTGATCGATCCCGACCGAAAGATTTCTGACCTTCCGATCATGACTGAATCTGAAAAGCATTACCTGCTCGTGGAATGGAACGACACCCGGACCGAGTTTCCGGTGGACCGATGTGTCCATGAGTTGTTCGAGCAGCAGGTCCAACGCACACCGAACGCCACCGCTGTGGTTTGCGAGGGAAAACGGCTAAGCTATTATGAGTTGAATCAGCGCGCCAACCAGCTCGCGCATTACTTGCGAAGTTTAGGAGTGGGCCCGGATACACTTGTCGGCATCTGTATCGAGCGTTCCCTGGAGATGGTCATCGGGCTGCTGGGAATTCTCAAGGCCGGGGGCGCATACCTGCCGTTGGATCCGGCGTATCCGCTGGAGCGTCTGGCCTTCATGCTCAGGGACGCTCAGGTGGCGGTCCTGTTAACCCAGGAAAAACTGCTCAAGAACGTCGCGCTATCCGGGCCTAGCTCTCAGCATTTGCTCAAATGCGTTGCGCTGGACAGGGACTGGGCGAGGATCGGGCGCGAACGCGCGGAAAATCCAGACTCCAGCGCACGTCCCACCCATGTGGTTTATGTTATCTATACTTCCGGATCGACAGGCACGCCGAAAGGAGTGCTGATCCCGCACCGCGCGCTGGTCAATCATAATGTCGCGATTTCCCGGTTATTCGCTTTGGGTCCGCAAGACCGCGTGGCCCACTTCGCTACCCTTAGCTTCGACATCGCGGTCGAAGAAATTTTTCCGACCTTGATCAGCGGCGCAACCCTCGTTCTCCACTCTCCGGGCCTGTGCTTTCCCGATTTGGACTTCCTGCGCTGGGCTGAGCAAGAACAGATCACCGTTCTCGACCTCGCCACCGGTTTTTGGCACGCGTGGGTGTATGCGCTGGCCGCCTCCGAGAAATCACTTCCTGCAAACTTACGACTGCTGGTCGTTGGCGGCGAGCAAGCCTCGGCCGAAGCATTCACGGTTTGGCAAGGCATCGCGGCAGAACAAGTCCGGTGGATGAATACCTATGGACCCACGGAGGCGACGGTGGGTACGTTGTTCTACGAGCCGGGGCGCGAGAACGGAGCAGGTGGAGACTCGCGAAAAATTCCGATCGGGCGCCCCCTCGCAAACACCCAAACCTACATTTTGGATTCTCATCTCCAGCCTGTTCCCATCGGTGTCGCCGGCGAAATCTACCTCGGTGGCGTTTGCCTGGCGCGCGGATACCTCAACCGACCGGAATTGACTGCGGCGAGATTCATCGCCAATCCATTCAGCGATGAGCCGGGCGCGCGTCTCTATCGGACCGGGGATCTGGCGCGCCATATGCCGGACGGCAATATCGAGTTTTTAGGTCGGGTCGATAATCAGCTCAAGTATCGGGGCTTTCGCATCGAGTTGGAAGAGATCGAAACGGTCTTAGGTCAACATCCTGGGGTCCGGGATGCAGTGGTCCTCGTCCGCGAAGACACGCCCGACACCCAGCGTCTGGTAGCTTATATCGTGCCGAAACAGGATTTCGTCTCTGCCAAAGAGTTGGTGGTGCGGCGGGATTCCGACGCTAATAGTTCAACGACGGAAGCTACCATGGTGGCGCGGCAGATGCCTACACCTTCAGCGGCCGAGTTGCGGAGTTTCCTAAGAAAGAAGCTTCCTGAGTACACGGTGCCGACCGCGTTTGTCATGCTAGGGGCGTTACCCTTGACACCCAACGGCAAGGTCGACCGCCGAGCTTTGCCGGCGCCCGATCAGACGAGGCCCGACGCGGAGGAAAACTTTGTCGCTCCTCGCACACCGATTGAGGTGCTCCTGGCCAAGATCTGGGCGAACCTTTTTAAGCTTGAACGCGTCGGTGCTCATGATAATTTTTTTGATCTCGGCGGACATTCGCTTTTGGCCGTACGGTTGATGCACCAGATCGAGAGATGCTTTGGCAAAAAGCTTTCCCTCGCCGCGCTCTTCCAAGGGCCAACAATCGAGAACCTAGCCAAACTCGTCAGTCAAAATGTTGCGTTACCCAAATGGTCCTTTCTAGTCCCGCTTCAACCTCAGGGTTCCAAGCCGCCCTTCTTCTGGGTCCATGGCGAAAACAGCGATGCCTTCTTGCCCCGCTATCTGGGAGCGGAACAACCCCTGTATGGGCTGCGACACCAAAGCGAAGACGGCCAGCCCGCTCTCTACGCCACCGTGGTTGACATCGCCGCCCATTATTGCCGTGAGATTTGTTCGGTTCAATCTCGGGGCCCCTATTTTCTCGGCGGCTATTGCTTCGGTGCCGTGGTTGCCTTTGAGATCGCCCAGCAACTTAAAAAGCAAAATCACGCCGTTGCTTTGCTCCTCTTAATCGAGCCGGACAATCCCCGCATCGTTGAAGCTCCCGCCCAGCCCCGATCGGGGATTCGTCGTCAATTACGCGTCGGAACGTCGTGGCTCGACGAAGTCAGCCGGCACCGTCAAAAATTGGCGTCACTTAAAGCGAACGAGAAGGCTCATTACATTTTCGTAAGAGCCAAGGGGAAAACCAAAGAAATCGCCATCAATATCGCCTCGCCCGTCCAAAAGTTTTTGCAGAGGACCGCTTACAGGGCTCACCTGGCGCTAGGTTATCCCATCCCCGTGTCCCTGCGCAGCCGCTACATTTTGGATATCTACGCCCGGGCGATGGATGAATATGCGCCGAAAGTGTATTCAGACCGGCTCGTTATTTTTAAGGCGACCGACGAGTGCGAGCCCGATCGTTGGGAGAAGTTGGCCGGCGGCGGAATAGAAATGCACGAAATCCACGGCGATCACACCAATATTCTCAAAGAGCATCATATCCGGAGTTGGGCGTCCTTGCTCAAAGAGCAGATTGATCGAGCCCAGTCGCGGGCGGCCCCGCGAGAGGATACGCCGCCTGTTTCATTAACGGAATCGGCTCCCAACGCCTTCGTCACTTAGGGCCGCGAATTTCCGGGTAATGCATCTCGATATCCAGAATAGGACTACGTTTCCGATCCGCAGGAGTCGTCGCCCCGTGGTCCTGCCGCGCAGCGGGACGAGGATTCGCGTGAGAATCGCCCAAGCATTTGCCGCGCAGATTTTGCATCGGTTTCAACATTTCTTTCTATGGAGGAGCCCTTATGAATTACCAAGGTGAGGTTGCAACGGTATTGCGGGATACCACGACTGTCCAGCAGCCGCAATTCGCCCGTGAGTTGAAGAATAAGATCCGCAATCGCAGCGCAAAGGTGGGGGTCGTGGGACTGGGTTATGTCGGGTTGCCCCTGGCGATAGAAATGGCCAGAGTGGGGTTCCAAGTGACCGGCATCGATCTCACCACGGAGAAGGTCACGTCGATAAACAGCGGCACGTCTTATATCCCGGACGTGCCGAGTGAAACTGTGGCATCCTATGTAGCCGAGGACAGGTTACGGGCAACCCAGTCGTTAGCCGCCGTGGGAGATCTTGACACGATAAACATCTGTGTGCCTACCCCCTTAAGAAAGAACAAGGACCCGGAGCTTTCGTATATCATTGTCGCCGTGGAAGTGATACGGAACCGTATCCGGCCCGGGCAGCTGATCATCTTGGAGAGCACCACGTATCCAGGCACGACAAGAGAGGTGGTTTTGCCGATTTTGGAAGAATCGGGGTTGCGGGTGGGCAGCGACTTTTTTCTCGCCTACTCCCCCGAGCGCGTCGATCCCGGAAATCGAAACTATCATACCCGAAATATCCCCAAAGTGGTCGGAGGCGTAACTCCCCGATGCGTCGAGATGGCGCTACTGTTTTATCGCCAATTCATCGATAAGGTCGTTTCGGTCTCTTCGACGGATTGCGCGGAGATGGTGAAGTTGTTGGAGAATACCTTTCGGAGCGTAAACATTGCGCTCGCCAATGAAATGGCCTTAGCGTGCCACAGTTTCGGTATCAACGTCTGGGAAGTGATCGAAGCCGCAAAAACAAAGCCCTTCGGGTTTATGCCTTTCTATCCGGGCCCAGGTTTGGGCGGACATTGTATTCCCGTCGATCCGTATTACTTGACGTGGAAGGCGCGCATGAACGGCTGCGAGCCGAGGCTGATCGAGCTCGCCGGCCACATCAACAAGCAAATGCCTTCATTCGTAATCGGCGGCATCGCGGATGTCCTCAACGAAAAGGGCAAGTGTCTGAAGGGGGCGAAGATCCTCGCTCTAGGGGTTACCTATAAGCGTGACACCAACGATCTTCGCGAGTCCCCGGCGTTGGAAATCTTGGCCCGGCTCTACGACAAGGGCGCCGCGATTCACTTCGCCGACCCGTATATTCCTTCCGTTGTGGTTAAAGATAAGACGCTTAAATCGCTCGATTTGGCGCCTCACATATTGCAATCGATGGACCTGGTCGTGGTTCTCACGGACCATTCGAGTTTCGACTTTCCCATGGTCGCGAAGTTCAGCCCGCTAGTTTTCGACACCCGCAACGCGCTCAAGGATTGCGGCCGGTCCAATGTGACTTTTCTCTGACCGCACTCTCGTCCGTTCAATTTCTTACCGGAGCTCGCTTGAAGCTCCGAAACGCCAAATCGCCCCGATAACGAAATAAATAAAGGTGACACAATGACTTGGGCCATCGAAGCGCCGGACATTGACGACCTGACTCGGGAAGCCCTCAAGCTCTTACGTTTGGAGTCCGATCAGCTGTACGCCGTTCTGGGCTGTCAGTTGCTGGCCTCGGCGCCGCCGACGCGCGCGGCGGATATTGTGGCGCATTTATTTGACCTCAGGACCGCTAACAAATTGAAAAACCGGAACCGATGGCCGGAATCGGAATTTTGCACAGACGAACGAACAGATGAGATCGCGATGATTTGCAATATCTTGAAAGCCGACGGCGACCGCTTCGTGGACGCGTTGAGGGAGGAATTACGCAAAGGATTACGCAATGAAGACGTTTTGAGCCTTGCTGATCATGTAGACGAGTCGAAGATGCAAATCCTCATCATGATCGTCAGCGCAATTCTAAAAGTCCCAGCGCGGTTCGAAACTATATCAGCAACCCTGGCGGCGATGCTGTGCAAATCTATTTTGAAGGAGGTGTGTCGGTAGTTTCCATACATAAGTCGCTGGTTTGTCAGTCAAAATCCTTCAGGATCTCGCCGAGAATAACCAGTCACCTGATGACATGGCTGGAAGTATTGAGTTTCACTAGGAAATCGCACACGGCACGCGCCTTGCTCACTTCGCCTGTCATGAATTTTGAGTGTCAGCATTGCGGCCAGCCCATCTCCGGCAAGGCTTACCGCGTCGTCAGCGAAGAATACGGCGTGAAGTTGCTCGACATGACCGTTTGTCATTATTGCTTCACTGACGCGAAGAGACTCGGCCTTGATGCGAAAGAGATACGAACGGCAGATGTTGCCGGCCGGTCGCAGCAGTCCATGTACAGTAAGAGCCTCACTTAGCATTGTTTAGTCGCTTAGGTGACGGGATCGCGCTGTGTTGGAAATCTGGACCTAGACGAAGGGTCGCTCGGCTCTCGCCGAAAACCGCATAAGCTGCGGACGTTTCGAAAATAAATGAGATTAGATTCAGACAGCTTTGGCGCTGACGGGGCGCTCGACGCGTCCGTCGCAATACCCAGTGCCGGCGCTCTCCTGGAGTTGTTGCCTTTCCCCGCTGCGCTCTGGCAGCAAAACCGAGCGGCATGCGTGTTTAATAAGAATACCCGGCAACTTTTGGGCTTTTCCGAGAGCGATTTTGCGCAAAGGTCTTTTCAATGGATGGATCGAATTCATCCCCAGGATCGCGACAAGTTCGCCAACGCTTGGCGCCGGATCGAGAGCGGCGAGAAAACCACTTCATGCCAGTATCGCTTTTTACCACGGGACAAAGAAGTGGAAATTCGCATGCGCGAGTTCCTTTTCTCGTACCCAGGACGGCCGGGCGGGTCCCAAACGGTGTGGAGCGTCTATGTCCAAAATCAGAGCGCGGACGAAGACCTATTAGAAAACGGGTACGCGCGGAACCTGGTGGCGGGCCTGACCCACGAGATCGCCAACAGTTTGCAATCGATCCGGGGCGAAGTCGACCTCCTGAGGTCGGCCGGCGCTCTATCGCCGCAGAGCGCAAGCGCGGTGACCGGGGGCATAGAACACATTCACCAGCTGGCAAGAGAGGTTAACGAGTACCTGTCGCCGTTCCCTTTTGAACGGAGACGGCAAAATACAGTGGCGGTGATTGACGAGGTGATTCGAAGCAGCTCTCCGTTGCTAGCGGAGCGGGGAATTCGTATCAGCACAGTTTTCAATGGACCGCTTCCCGAACTCGCTCTCGGATTGCAGTTTCGCATCGCTCTGAAGCGGGTGATCGAATTTTCTTCCGCGCTGCTTCCGGAAGGGGGAGAGTTGAGGGTTGAGGTGGGAGTCACGGCCGTCAACGGTTTTCGCTACGTTGAAGTCCGTGTGATCAATCTGTCGCCGAAGTCTTTGGACGTTGAGGAAAAAGACGTTTTTCGCCCGTACTTAAAAGTGAATGATTGTCGTGTCGGATTGACCCTGGCGATGGCACGGCAGATTCTGCGATCTCATTCTGGCAAAATCATTTTCCAGAAAGAACGGCAAAATCGCGGCGTCTTTTCGATACTCATCAATATCCCGGAGGATGCGCGCACGCAATAGGAAGTCCTTGTCGCTGACATTCGAGGACCCCATGGCACCCTCAGGAAACTCGGCTCAAGCGTTTGTCCACCAGGAAATCGAAGATTACCCGGTCGCCGCGGCGGAAAGCGGAGACGGAATCTCGTCGAAGAGCCCGGATTTTTCCATTCCCAATCTGCTCGTCGTCGATGATGACGCGACTGTGCGTCAGCAATTGGAACGCCTGTACGTGCAAAGCGGTTACTCGACCGCCGCGGTTGCTTCGGCCGAAGCGGGCCTGCGACGTCTGGAAGGCGAAGACATCGATTTCGTGATCACGGATATCAAGCTTCCGGGGATGGATGGCGTACAGTTCATCTCCCACGTCCATCAAAAGTACCCCGATCTGCCGGTGATCGCGATCACCGGATATGCTGACATTCAAACGGCGGTGGAGGTGCTCAGGCTGGGCGCCCATGATTTTGTTATGAAACCCTTCGATATGGTGGCCGTGCTCGAATCGACTCGCGCGGCCCTCGAAAACGCGAGGGTTTATATGGAAGTCCGCCACTTTCGGCGGTGGCTGAAGGAAAACTTTCAGTTCAGTGAGATGCTCAGCCAGACGCCGGCGATGCACCGCGTATTCGAGCTCATTCGCATGGCGGCTCCCACGGACATGACCGTGTTGATCGAAGGAGAGACGGGAACAGGCAAGGAGCTGGTCGCCAACGCTATTCACTTTCACAGCAAACGCCGCGGGGGCCCGTTCGTGGCGATCAACTGCGCGGGTTTCCCGGAAAGTCTTTTGGAGAGCGAGCTATTCGGACACGAAAGAGGCTCGTTTACGGGCGCCGATGGGCCCAAACAGGGCAAGATCGCATTGGCCGACGGCGGCACGCTGTTTTTGGATGAAATAGAAAGCATGTCATTGACGATGCAAGGGAAAATGCTGCGGGTTCTTGAGGATCGAAAGGTGCGGCGCCTCGGTGGCGCCCACAGTACGCAGATTGACATGCGCGTCATTGCCGCAAGCAATAAATCGTTCAAAGACCTGGTCGTGGAAGGAACCGTGCGCCCCGATTTCTACTACCGAATAAATGTGGTGCCGATTTATCTCATTCCTCTGCGCGAGCGTTCCATCGATATTCCCCTTTTGGTGCAGAATTTCATTCAGCACCATCCTATCGCCCAGAGTAAAAGAATCGTCGGCGTCTCGAACAAAGTTCTCGGGCGGCTCATGGATTATCCCTGGCCGGGGAATATTCGCGAACTCCAAAACGCGCTTGAGTGCGCGATCGTGTTGGCCACCGGGCGCGTCATCGAAGACGTGAAACTGCCGGAGGTCGCCTGCGCCCGCGATCTGAAAGAGACGCAACCGTCTGCTTTCGTTTCGCTCCGGCAATGGTTGAGGGAAAAGGAAAAAGAATTTCTGTCGCAAAAGCTGGAGGATCTTCAAGGCAATGTCGGCCTGACCGCCAAGAGCTGTCGCATTGGCGTTCGGACGCTTTCCCGCAAAATGCGGGTTTACGGGCTGGATAAGAAACTGTTCAAGGATAGCGCAGTCAAAGTCGATTAGATTGGGCTCAACCGCCCGTCCGCAGTGAGCGCGCCGGCTCGCCGTCGCACCGAGCCGGAATGCCCTCCTTTTTTAGCTCATCGCCCGGTATCCATCTAACTCATTCCTCGCGTTTGGCAGGCTGGCAGCGGTAGGCCGGCGGTCCATTTCCAATCGCCTTCTCCTGTTTCGGCTTGGAGGGCTTAACGAAGCGCGAGCCGCAGGAGGCGGAATCGCGATTGGTTGGGGTTCGATGTTATATGTACGAGAGTTATTTTGGGCTTTCGGAATCGCCCTTTAATGTAACGCCGGATCCCGGGGTGTTCTTTATTAATCCTTGTTACCAGGAAGCCTTTGCTACGCTGCAATATGGGATACTGGCCCGGAAGGGCTTCGTTGTCGTGACCGGCGAGCCGGGAACCGGTAAAACGACCCTGCTCAGAAGATTGATTTGCAGTCTCGATGCCAATGTCCAGATCGCCTACGTTTTCAACACTCAGCTCGGTTTCACGGACATACTTCGACTTACCCTGACCGATCTGGGAATACCGAACTCCAGCCGGGACCGACTGACGCTGGTAAGCGATTTCAATGATTACCTCATCAAGCAGGCAAGGCGAGGTGTCATCGTTTCGTTGCTGGTCGACGAGGCGCAAAACCTTGCCGGCGAGGCGCTGGAAGGGCTTCGACTGCTTTCCAACCTGGAGACCGATAAAATAAAGCTCATTCAAATTATACTGATGGGCCAACCTGAACTAGATCGAAAACTAAATCAACCCGAGCTCGTTCAACTCAGACAGCGCGTGGTTCACCGTTGCCGATTGCGACCGCTCAAGCTTGATGAGGTGGGCTCTTATATCGAGATGCGGCTTAAAGCGGTTAGTGGCGGCAGAAAGGATTTGTTTCCGACGGATACGATCGAGCGGATTGCCGCATATTCGAAAGGTATTCCCCGGCTCATCAATATTATTTGCGATAATGCCTTGCTCATCGCCTACGCAACCTCTCGAACCGTAATCGGCGCTGAAGTGATCGAGGAGGTTGCCGATGAGCTTCAGCTTCGAGACCCTGCTCCCTCCCCGGCGCGGGCCGTTTCCACGAAAAGGCCGGAATTGAACGCAGCCTGCGACGTTGCCGAGTCCGCGGGTATGAGCGGGAGAGGCGAAGAGCCCGCTAAAGATTGCTGGCGGATTACTTCCGAGAGCGGCGCGCAAAGCGGCCCGGGGCGAATCCCGGCCATCGACCACCACAGATTGAGAGGGTCGTCGGTCGCATGGGTAACCACCCTTGCCCTTGTCCTGACCGGAGCGATTCTATTCCTGTCGCCTGAGCAGCGCCCAATCTACCTATCGCGCGTCGCCGATGGGCTCGGAAAAATTAAACGGGTTTTCGCGCCGCCTTCCAGAGAGAGTCCCCGCTTGCTGATCACGCACGCACTGGGAGAAAATGTCGACGACGAAGGAAACGTCGTGGAAAATCAGCGTCCCGAAAATTCCGCGTCGCTAAAATCGGACTCGCTATCGAATCTCGAACCATCGACAGAGGCAGGGCACGGTGATGCGAAAGCGGTGGCCAGCGATCAGGACGATCATCGGGCCCAGTCCAAACAAACGCCAAAACGCAGCGAGCGCGCCGGGAACTCGCCGACGGTTCCGCGCCCACGACCTGGGCGTCAAAACATAGAGAACCGGAAGTCATACTCGTCTGAAAAGAGGTTTCAGGTCGTTGCCAATTCCTTCGTTCGGAACAAGCCAACGTCTGACGCCGAGATTATTGAGACGCTGGGCGCCGGCACCAGGATTCAATTGATCGGCCGGGTGGGCGACTATTTGCAAATACGTTCCCTGGAGCCGAACAAGGTCCGCGGATATGTTCACAAAGAGGATGCTTTTTTCGAACCGTTGCGGTGAGCAAGTCTCGCCGAAGACATGTCGCCCGTTTAACCTCGGTTAGAAGTCATGTACAAGGAGCACTTCGGGTTTAGCGAATTGCCGTTTAAAGTCACGCCGGATCCTCGGTTCTTCTTTACCAATCCCAATTTCGAAGAAGCCTATGCTACGCTTTGTTACGGGATCGATGCCCGAAAGGGATTCATCGTTGTCACAGGCGAGCCGGGAACCGGCAAGACGACTCTGTTGAAAAGGCTGATGTACAACCTTGAGCCCAGAGTCCAAACGGCTTGCATTTTCGATCCTCATCTCACCTTTAGCGAGATGCTACGCTTCACGTTGAACGATCTGGGCTTGACGGGTTCGGGACAAGATCGATTGACGATGATGGCGCGGTTCAACGACTATCTGCTGCGACAGTTCGAGAGCGGTCAAATTGTTTCGCTGATGATCGATGAAGCTCAAAACCTGAGCGACACGATGCTCGAAGAGCTACGGCTCCTTTCCAACCTGGAAACGGATACGGAAAAACTCCTCCAGACTGTCTTGATAGGTCAGCCCGGTCTTGCGGAGAAGCTCGATCAACCCGGACTCTTCCAGCTTAAACAACGGGTGGCTCTGCGCTGCCGGCTCAGGCCGTTACAAGCGGATGAAGTCGGCGCCTATATCGATTCGCGACTCACTGCAATCGATTATAAACAGCGCGATCTTTTCGATGCCGGAGCCGTAGAGCGAGTCGCGCTTTACTCGCAAGGGATTCCGCGGCTGATCAACGTCATCTGCGATAATGCTCTGCTGACCGCCTACGCGACTTCCAAACACCGGGTCACGGTTGAGGAGATCGATGACGCCGCGCATGACTTGCAACTCCTCAATAGTTCACGAGCCGCCGTCAAGATGCATTCGGTCCCGGAAGCCTCGGCGGAGGGCGATGAGACGTTTCATCCCGCTCGCGACCGAAGATCGACCGCGGTTGTCGACGACGAGCGGCTGCGGCCGGAATTCGAGCCGCGCTATGATAGCGAGCGATCCGCTAAGAGGACGCGGCCGGCATCGGCGCGTGCGCGCGGCGTCATTTCGGCCTTCTTTATGATGGGTGCCGTCATTCTGTTTTTCAGCGTGCCGCAAAGCCAATGGCCTCTTCCGGCTGTTTACGAATCGGTCGAAAAGCTGGCGGCCTGGGTCCGAGAAGATTATAAACCTCGCTCCGCGGCGCCGCCGTCGCCAGCCAAGCCAATTGAAACCAGCGATAACGTCTCCCGGGTCGCGCCCGAACCAGAAAATTCCTCACCCTCAACGCAAGATCTGAAAGGGGATATCGCCCGGGGTGCCGACGCAACGGAATCCCGTGACTCGGACGTCCTTCCTCAGGCGGAAGAAAAATCACCTCCGATCGGTTCAACCAGGATACCGCGGCATGAACGGAAGCATTTCAATGGCGGTCCTGCGACCTACGCCCCCCGCCTCGACGCCGTCACGGCGCAAAACCTGGAAATCGAAATTTACAAGGCCATTCATCAGCGCGCCCTCACGGGCGTTCAGGTATCGGTCAGCGACGGCACCGTGTTCCTCGATGGCCGAGTAGCGACGCCAAAACAAAAACTCGCCGCCGTGCGAGCCACGAAGAGCGTTCCCGGCGTGAAGCAGGTCCGCGATCGGATCGTCGTGAGTTGGTAAACGTGGCGCTATGCGATGTTCATGTAGTTTCCCAGAAATCTCTTGACCATCGAGACGGCCTGCTTTCAGGCTCCAACGGAGGTGGGACTGGAGCCCGTGGGGACAGGAACGTGAAGGTGTCGCCAAGCCCAGCCGTGAACAATCCGGCTCTAAGGGGTCGGGGTGGCGGCCGTCAAGCCACCGGCTCATTGACCACGGGCGCAAGGCCCGCCCCTGTTGGAGCCTCTTAGGTAAAGAAGCGTTAGGGACACCACACTCGTTGATCAAATCGCCGCGGTCCGGTTCAGGGGTCCATGTCGGGAAAGACGGCGTTGCGCCAGGGTAACGGATTTTGATCGCGCTCCTTTGTCTCGCGATAAACGACACCTGATGTATCCTAAACTTAAGCCAAGGACTGCACAGACATTTTCGAAACTAAAGAGCCCGGGCTTATTGTCGTTGAAAAACCACTCTCTGGTTTCCGCGAACAGGCGTCTTTCGCGTCGGGTATTTCCGGATATACATTTGTAATAAGAGTGTATCGCATCCTCCAGGACGGCTTTCATCAACAGCACCTCGGGTTGCCGGTAGGAACTTCTTCCGTAAACTTCGAGGTATAAATGGTGGGGCTGGAGACCATGCCGCGAATGGATCGTTTCTGCATATCTTGGAGTTATCGATCTCTCTTCGGTATCGAGACCCATAGAAGTTTCCTCCTTTTTTACTTATGCATAAAAACGATCCACGGGTGTGTTGCTTTTCACGCGCCTGTTTTGCAATAACCCGAACGCAACGGCCAAACACCGACAAACCGTGCTTGCGCATTGAATGCGAGCAATGAATGGGCCAACGGGGATGTTTTTGTGAAAAAAAAGAATCGTTGAAACTCCGTTCTCGGTCGACAAAAACTAGAATCATTTCCAGTAAATCTGCCGGAAGCCTTCAGGCGGGTGAAATGGGCTCGGATCACCGGGCTACTGCCCGTTCTTCGGCGAGCGAATTTTACCGACAAACTTGTAGGTAAATTTGTACAAGGAGGATTTTGCGATGTCTTCAAATCGACAAGGGATTGACCTTTTGCCGGGCGGCAAAATTACCGGGTCGATGTAAATAATACCTCATCGATGAGCTTCAGTGGCGGGCGGCTTTGTCGGCAACGTACGCACGGCCTCAGTGAGACCCTAGAAGAAAGCACACGGAGCGACAGCAAGAAGATCAATCTTTGACTGTTAACAACCCTGGCATATCTCTTGCTCTTTCCCCGGGCGGACGGGATTTCTCTCTGAAGGTTAGTCCTGATTGTTAGCAAAATAACCAGAAGGGTGAAGAATCATATTTTGTCGCAAGCCTGGATAAAACATGGCTTGATGTTTGCGCTTTTACTCGGCGCGTTCTGCGGCGAGCTGGCCGGCGCCCAACGCGGCTTCGGCTTTAGTGAAGTATCGAAGCTGGCGCAAAATCTCGCGACCGAGACATTCAAGCCGCCCCAGGCGGCGCCCGATTATTTAAGGCAACTCAGCTATGATCAGTATCGTGATATCCGCTTCGACGTGGCCAGGTCGTTGTGGAAAGACGCGGGCAGGTTTCAAGTGCAGTTCATCCACCCCGGACTTTATTATGACCGGGCCGTCGCGCTTAATGTCTTGGACGCCACGGGGATCCACAATGTCGCTTTTTCGCCCAAGCTGTTTAACTACGGCAGCAATAAATTCGCCGATAAGATACCCGCGGATCTGGGCTTTGCGGGTTTCCGGCTCGCCTATCCCTTTTATAACAAAGTCCCGTACAACCAAGTGATCGTTTTTGCCGGCGCCAGTTATTTCAGGGCGGTGGCCAAGAATGAAGTATTTGGTTTGTCGGCGCGGGGATTGGCCATCGATACCGGCCTGCCGTCCGGCGAGGAGTTCCCGTTCTTTAAAGAATTCTGGCTGCAACGGCCCGCCCGCGACGCGCGCGAGATGAAAGTCTTTGCCCTGCTCGACAGCCAGAGCATTACCGGCGCCTACGAATTTATTATTCGGCCCGGAGAACGCACGATCGTCGATGTCAAGGCCAGGCTATTCGAAAGAAAAAAAGTCAAGGAACTCGGCCTCGCGCCGCTCACGAGCATGTTTTTGTACGGCGAGCAGAAGCCGCGGCCGCCTCAAGACTGGCGCCCGGAGGTGCACGATTCGGACGGACTGCTCATTCGCTCCAACACGGGCGAGCGGATATGGCGGCCTGTGGGCAATCCGCAAAAGCTCCGCGTCAGCTATTACCCATTGGAAAATCCCCGCGGCTTTGGCCTGCTCCAGAGGGACCGAAATTTTTATAACTACGAGGATCTGGAAACGCGCCACGAATTGCGACCGAACGCTTGGATCACGCCGGTCGGCGATTGGGGCAAAGGACAGGTGAAGTTGGTGGAAATTCCCAGCCAGAAAGAAGCCAATGACAATATCGTCGCCTATTGGATTTCCGGCAGATCGCCGAGCGCGGGACAAGGGTTTGAACTGGCGTACAAGATTTCTTTTCAGAGCGATGAGCCGCTCGATGCCTCCCTGGGGTGCGCCACGGCAATGCGCATCGGCGACGGCGACAAGGAGGATTGGAAGAGAATCATCGTTGACTTTGAAGGCGCCAGAATCAAATCTCTGCCGGAAGGCGCGCCGGTCAACGCATCGATCAGGATCGGCCCCGACGGTCAACTCATGCAGCACCACCTGGTGAAGAATGGCGTAACCGGCGGTTGGCGCCTTTCTTTTCAGGTGAAGCCGCCGAAAGGGAAGCCGCTGGAACTGCGCGCGCTTCTCGAGAAGGACAGAAATGCTCTCACGGAAACCTGGAGCTACCAGCTCGAGCCATGAACGATCAAAGCAATCAGAGCGGCGTCATGACGCCCGGCGGGGCTGATGGCGCGATTTATCGCGCGCGGACCGTCGATCCAACGGAGAGCCGGGTCGTCCGGCGATTCGCTGAGAAGTCGACGCTCTTTCCTCCGGCCGATGGTGAAAAACTCGCGGGCACCGCCCAGGCGCAGGTCTATAAAAGTGATCACGGCAATGCTTTCGCGCGCTTCGCTGCGATGCCAAGAGTTAGGCGTGTTTCCATGGTGCCGAGCCCGCTCGATCGCCGCGCTCTGGGTTGGCTGTGGCGCAGGATTGCCAAACGCGGCGAGACCCCTACAGGCGAGCGGGGCGGCGACGCCGGGCGCTCGCCGCCCGCGGCGGCAACCAACGGCGGCGCTCGTGAAGCCGCCTGGAGTCATACGGCGCGGCGACGCCGCATCATTCTAAGCCTTCTCGTACTGGCGCAGACCGCGTTGGCCACCTGGTCACTTGCGCGCACCTTCCCCCATCCTGAACTCAGCGGGTTGCAAACGGCCATCCTGGCGACCTTTGCCGTCTTGTTCTCATGGATCTCGTTTTCGTTTTGGAGCGGCATCGCCGGCTTCTGCACGCTCTGGAGGAAGGCGAAATATGTTTCGGCGGAAAATTTATCGGCGGGTTCGGACCGCCGGCGGTTGCGCTCGCGCACGGCCGTCGCCGTGCCGATCTGCGACGAGGAGGTGCGCCGGGTCTTTGCCGGCGTCGAAGCATGCTGCCGCTCGCTGGCCGACACCGGGCAACTGGAAAAATTCGATTTCTATATTTTGAGCGATACCCAGGATGCGGAAAAACACGTCGAAGAAGAAATCGCCTGGGGACAACTCTGCCAGGCCGCCGACGGATTCGGCCGAATCTTCTATCGCCACCGCCGCGTCAACATCAAACGAAAGAGCGGCAACATCGCCGACTTCCTGCGCCGCTGGGGTCGGAATTACGATTTTATGATCGTCTTGGACGCCGATAGCATCATGGCCGGCAAAACCCTGGTGCGCTTGGCTCGCCTGATGGAGGATCATCCCCGCGCCGGCATCATCCAGACGGCGCCCACCATCGTCAACCGCGATTCGCTGTTCGCGCGCGCAGCAGTTCGCCAGCCGCGTTTACGGCCCGATGTTCAGCGCCAGCCTGCATTTCTGGCAGCTCGGAGAGAGTTATTATTGGGGACACAACGCGATTCTGCGCATCGAGCCTTTCATCAAACATTGCGGACTTTCTCGGCTTCCCGGCGCGCCGCCGCTGGGCGGCGAAATCCTGAGCCACGATTTTGTGGAGGCGGCACTGATGGGGCGGATGGGTTGGGAGGTCTGGTTGGCCTATGATCTGCCCGGCAGCTACGAAGAATCGCCGCCGACGATTCTCGACGAGTTGAAACGAGACCAGCGCTGGTGCCAAGGCAACCTGCAACATTTGCGCTTGCTGTTCGGCGAGGGCATTCGGGCCGGTCATCGCGCTATCATGGCCATGGGCGTCATGGCTTATGCGTCGGCTTTCTTGTGGACTATTTTTTTGTTCTTGAGCACCGCCGAAGTGGCCGCGGCGTCTTTGATTCCGCCGGTGTATTTTTCGCCCGCGCCGAGCCTCTTTCCGTTCTGGCCGCAGTGGCATCCGGAGGTGGCCGTCGCGCTTCTCAGCGCCACCGCGGTGTTGCTGTTTTTGCCGAAGTTCTTGAGCTTCCTATTGATCGTAAGAAAGGGCGAAGCCTTTCGCTACGGGGGAGCGTTTCGGCTGGGCCTCGGCGTGGTCATCGAGATTTTGCTCTCGATGTTGCTCGCGCCCATCCGCATGTGGTTTCATACCAAGTTTGTTCTTTTGACGCTCATGGGACGGCGAATCAAGTGGGGATCGCAATGCCGCGATGATACGGCGACCGGTTGGAAGGAGGCGCTGCGCCGCCATGGGGTTTCGATGGTTTGCGGTCTTGTGTGGACCGCGGCGCTTTTTTGGCTCAATCCCGCGCTTGCGTGGTGGGTGCTGCCGGTTTCGGTGCCGATGGTTTTCTCGGCGCCGTTATCGGTTTATTCCAGCCGGACCGGCATTGGGCGCGCCCTGCGCCGATGGCGTCTGTTGCTGATTCCCGAGGAAAGTTCTCCCACAGAAGCGCTCGAGCGGCTGCGCGCGGCGCTCGACAAAAGGCATGCCCGACGAGGAGCGCCTGCCGGGTTTGTCCGCGTCGCCAAGGACGCAGGGTTGGAGCTGCCGTGAGCGATCCAATCGTCGAGCTGCGCTCGCTTCGTTATTTCAAATGGGCGCTTCAGCATGCGGCGCATTGGCGCGCTGGGATCATCGTGTCGTTGATCGTCATCGTGAACCAAGGCTGCGCGATGCTGTCGGGTTCCTTGGATGGGAGGGCGAAAATCGAAGCGCCGTCGGTGGCGCCGGAACGGGTTGGCAGGTCGCCCGCAAGCCCAGAGAGCGCCAACGTCGTCGCCCCCCAACCCGAAGTGCGACCCGACCCGACGATCCGGCGGCGAGGAAAACCGACCCTGGTGGGGGCAGCGTCGTGGTACGGGCCCGGCTTTCACGGCGAAAAAACCGCGAGCGGTAAAATATTCGATCAGTCGCGCCTGACCGCGGCCCATAAATCTCTTCCTCTCGGCAGCAGGGTCAAGGTGACGAACTTGAACAACGGCAACTCCGTCGTGGTCGAGATCACCGATCGCGGCCCGTTCGTGCGAGGTCGCATCATCGACCTTTCGGAGAGCGCCGCAAGGACGCTGGATATGATCGACTCGGGTACTGCGCCCGTCAGAATCGAAATACTTTCCGAGTCGGCGGAAGCGGCGAAGGGGCAAAAATAATCTGACGATTAGGCGTTTCGCAACGGCCGTTCGATCAACGCAGTGGAGGGACAAACCGTGCAGCTGTACATCGCGTTGCAGCCCTTGGTGGCTTTGATTTGCGGGATATTGATTCTAATGATGCCGCGATTGTTAAACTACGTGGTCGCTCTGTATCTGATCATCACGGGTATCTTGGGGTTGGTTCGAATGTAGTCGACGGCAAGCGGGGTGCCGCGCCGTCGCAAGGGCCGACGAGTTTCGCCGGCCGTAAAGCGGGATGTGCGACTCGAACGCGCGTGGCGTCAACCCTTCGTCGCTTCTTGGCGCAACGGCAAATAGATCCGAAACGTGGTTCCATGATTGAGCACGCTGTCGACTTCCAACCGGCCGCCGTGGTTCTTGATGATGCGCTCGCAAATCGGCAGGCCTAATCCCAGACCCCTGCGCTTCTTCGCGGTATAGAAAGGTTTAAAGATTTTGGCCAGCTCCGACCCCTCGATCCCGTGCCCGCTGTCCGCCACCTCGATCACGATCGGTTGCTTGCTTTCCTTCACGGTCTTTGCGACGACTTTCAGCCGGCCGCCTTGAGGCATGGCGTCGATGGCGTTCAGAAAGAGATTGACCAGAACCTGTGCGAGCTGCTGGGAGTCGGCGTGAATCTTCGGCAGATCGGCGGCGAGCTCCTTCGCCGCTTCTATTTTCTGCTTGTAGAGGTGATTTTCCACCAGGTTCAAGGTTTTTTCGATCAGCACGGGGACGTCGGTCGACGACATTTCCGCGCTTCGCGGCCGGGCGTACTCCATGAGGTCGGCGATGATTTTCTTGCAGCGCTGGGATTCCTCGTCGATGATCCGTAAAGCGCGAAAATCCGGGTCCGACGGTTTCTTGCCGCTCAGCATGTCTTCGATAAAACCGATGATGATGCCCAGCGGATTATTGAGCTCGTGGGCCATCGAAGCGGTCACCTCGCCGAGCGCGACCAATCGGTCCGAAGCGATCAGTTGTTGCTCCAGCTCCCGCGCCTGCACTCTGAGCATTTGTTCGCTTTCGCGCAACGCCCGCTCCATTTGCTTGCGGTCGGTGATGTCATGGTTGGCCTCGATGACGACCGGGGTGCCGTCCGCCTGCCGCCACAGCAGCATCCGGCTCTCGACGATAACCTCACGGCCGTCGCGCGTGGTATGTGTCAGCTCGCCGCTCCAATGCCCGTCGCGCTCCAATGCCGCCTTGACCGCCTGAATGCCGCCTACACAATCGGTCCGCAGCAGCTCCGCGGCCACTCGACCGAGCACTTCGTCGCGGCTGAAACCGTACAGCTTTTCGGCGCCGCGCGTCCAGTAAACGATGCCGCCATAAAGCTCGAACTGGAATATCGCGTCGTGGGTCTGCTCCAACATCTCGGCCTGTTGGCGGGCCAGCGCCCTGGTGCGGACGCGGTTGCCGATATCGAGATTGATGCCGACCCATGCCGTGACGTTTCCCGCTTCGTCTTTGATCGGCACGCCGCGGGCGAGCACCGGATGCCACTGTCCGTCCACGCCCTTGAACCGGTGCTCCCGTTCCAACGCGGCGCCCGTGCGCGCGCACTCTTGCCAGCTTGCGAGCGTCTCCGCCGCGTCGTCCGGATGGAGCGCCGCGGTCCAGCCGAAGTCAGCGCACTGCTCTTGCGTCAAGCCGACCAATTTGAGGAAGGCCTCACTCGTGTAAACATTGCGTCCGGCGTCGTCGCCGATCCAGATGCCGTAAGGGATTGAATCGCCGATGCCGCGATAGACCCGCTCGCTCTGGCGCAATGCGACCTCGCCGTTTTTGCGCTCGGTGATGTCCATGGTGGCGCCGATCATCCGCACCGCCCGCCCGCCCAGGCGCATGACCGTGGCATTGGTAAACACCCAGACGATTTTGCCGTCCGGCCGAAGGATGCGGAACTCGAGCTCGTACGGCGCGTCGTCGGCAATGGCTTTTTGGATCGCTCGTGAAACTCGCTCGCGGTCGTCGGGATGCACCAGTGCGGCAAAGGCATCGACGGTGGCGTCGAAGCGGTCCGGGGATACGCCGTGGATCGCGTACAACGATTGGCTCCATGAGACCCGGTTCGCGACGATGTCCCAGTCCCAGATGCCCAGCTTGCCGGTCTGGGTGGCGAGCCGCAGCCGTTCTTCGCTCTGCTGCAATGCCTCGGACAACCGCTTTTCCTGGCTCACGTCCTGAAAAACGTTGATCGCGCCGACGGTTTTCCCGTCGGCGTTCTTGATCGGATCGATATTGACGGCAACGGTAATGCGCGAGCCATCGGGTCGTTCGATGACGATCTCCTGGTTGCGCGCCGGCGGAGCTCCGCCGAGCACCTGCGCCATCGGCGTTTGATCGTGGGGCAGGGGAGAGCCGTCCGGGCGGTAAAGGCGGAACGTTCCGCAGAAGCGGTCGTCGGTGTCGCCGACGGCCGGCGCGCGCCCCCACAACTGGGCCGCCCGCGGATTGTAGTAGGTGATAATTCCAGACGGGGCGTCGCAGACGTACACCGCCGCGGGCAACAGCTCGATGATATTCGGCCACCGCGCTCCGCCAAGCCAATCCTGGGCCGACGACCGCGAAGTCTCATTCAATGGGTTCTCCGGCAGGTTCATTCCGATTGGCGCTCGACCGGCAGGGAGATTTTGAAAGTTGTGCCGCCGTTGCGCCGGCTTTGGACGTCGATGCGCCCGCCGTGATTATTGACGATGCGCTGGCAGATGGATAGTCCCAGTCCCAATCCGGTTTTCTTTTTCGCCGTGAAGAAAGGTTGAAATATTTTCGGCAGATCCTGCTCGTCAATTCCCGCGCCGGAATCGGCGACGGTGATCGCCGCCATCGACTGTGAATCGTCGCCCCGCTCCAGCCCCGCCCGCACCGTGAGCGATCCGCCATTGAGCATGGCGTCGAGCGCGTTTAAATAGAGATTGATCAGTAATTGTTCGATCTGCTGCTCGTCGCATTGAATCCGCGGCAGGTCCGCCCGCAGGTCCTTTGTCAACGTCACTTTTTGTTTAAATAAACGATTGTCGATCATGCGCAGCGTCGTGTCGATGACGGCCGCGATATCGATGGCGTGACGCGACACAGGCCTGGGGCGGGCGAATGCCATCAATTCTTGAATAATCTTTTGGCAGCGCTTGGTCTCCTCGTCGATGATTTTCAACGGCTGATAGTGCGGGCTCGCCGGATCGATTTCGCTCAAAAGATCTTCGGCAAAGCCCATAACGATCCCGAGGGGATTATTGAACTCGTGGGCCATCGAAGCGGTGATCTCGCCCAGGGAAACCAGGCGCCCCGAGGCGATGAGCTGCTGCTCCAGCTCGCCGGCGTGTTGGCGCAACTGCTCTTCGCTGGCGAGCAGTCCCTGCAAGCGCTTGCGGTCCGTGATGTCGTCGATCGACAGCAGGATCAGTTCGGTGGGCCGGTTGGCGTGTTGGATCCTACGGGCGTTCAGGAGCATGCTGCGATGGCCGAGGGCGGGAAAGTCATGTTCCACCTCGTAGTCGTTGAATTCTCTATTCTCCGACACGGTCTCTTCGAGCAGCTTGCGGAACTGCGGGATATCCCACTGGCGATCGCCGAGCTCGAAGATCGAGCGGTTCCGGCTCTCCTGCGGGGTCAGCTGAAATGTTCTATAGAACGCCCAGTTGGCTGAGACCACGCGCAGATCGCGATCGAGGACCAGGAGCGCTTCGCGCACAGTCTCGACGATACTCTCGGCGAAATTGCGCGCCTCCTCCATCGACACCTCCGACTGCTTTAGCTGGGTGACGTCGTTGAGGGTTAAGATCGCCCCATTGATCTTGTTGTCGAGGGTGCGGTAGGGAAGGCAGCGCATTGCGTACCAACGGCCGTCGGCTGCCTGCACTTCCTTTGTTACCGGGGCAAGGCCGCGGAGCACGCCCAGGGCATCCGCCACGAGATCCAGACCGGTCAATTTGTGCGTCATGTGACCGACGGGCCGGCCCAGGTCGGAGGGGATCAGGCTCATGAGGTTCTGCGCCGATGGGGTAAAGCGTTTGATGCGAAGCTCGTTGTCGAGAAAGATCGTCGCCACCTCCGAAGCGTTGAGAAAGTTGACCAGGTCGCTATTGACCTCGGTGAGCTCTTCGACCTTCTGATTGAGCTGGTTGTTGACGGTGTTCAGTTCTTCGTTGACCGCCTGGATCTCTTCCTTCGAGGTTTCCAACTCTTCGTTGGTGGACTGCAACTCTTCGTTGATCGAGAGGATCTCTTCGTTGGCCGCCTTGAGCTCTTCGGTGGAGGTTTCGTGGTCGTCAATCGTCGCCTGAAATTCGGCCTTCAGAGTTTTCAGCTCGGATTCGAGCTGCGCCACCACCGGCTCATCGTCGCCGCCGTCGGCGGGCGCGACGCTCTCTGGAAGCGCCGGCGCCCGCTCGCGCGCCTCCACGAAGATGACCGCGAACAGCCGGATATCTTTCGAACGGGCGGTTACGGGTCTGATCGTGACGTCGACAACAAGGCTGGAGCCGGCGCGGTTAAACCGGAGCCGATCGAGGGTGACCGGCCGGTTGTCCTTGACCGCCTCGCGCAGGGCGAGACGGAACTTCGCCGTAAGACTGTTTTCGATCATCTTAAGCAAGTTTAGACTCGCCTCGCCCGTCGGATGATCGATATATTTGCCGGTCGAGCCGTAGAAGTACAGGATGTTGCCTTGTTCGTCGATCAGAACAACGCTCGCGTCGAAATGCTTGAGGATCGCCTCTTGATTGAACTCCGAAAGGTTGGCGTAGGGGATAGCCTCCCGTTTTCGCAACGGATCGATGCCCCAGGTTTTCCCGCCGAGTGAAAACGAAAACTCCGCTATCCCGGAGGGCGCGCGGCTGTCGCGCCGGTAGATGCGCCACTTGGCGGAAACCGCGCTAAAGAGCGGGCTCTGGGCGACCATGCCGTCGGCGTTGCCCAAGAATAAATATCCGTCCCTGTTCAGCGCAAAGGCGAACACCGAGAGGAGCCTCCTTTGCACGGCCGGTTCGATGTAGATCAAGAGGTTGCGGCAACTGATCAAGTCGAGCTTTGAGAACGGCGCTTCGGTAAGCAGATTTTGCGCCGAGAAGATCACCGAGTCGCGCAGCGGCTTGCCGACCTGATAACCGGTGTCTTGCTTGATGAAGAAGTGATTCAGGCGCGGCTCCGACACGTCGGCGGCGATGCTCTGCGGATAGATCCCGTCGCGCGCGAATTTCAACGCGTCGCCGTCGATATCCGAGGCAAAAATTTGCAGCGGGCAGCGCTTGTTGGCGGCCTCGAGCTCTTCCGATAGCGAGATGGCGATCGAATACGCTTCCTCCCCGGTCGCGCAACCGGGCACCCACACCCGCAGCGAGCTGCCGTCGGCGCGCTCCCGAACCAGCGGCGCGATGACGCTCCGGCGCAGCTCTTCGAACGCTTCGGGGTCGCGGAAAAAGCTGCTGACGCCGATCAGCATGTCCTTGGCGAGCTGGTCGATCTCGTCCGGGCGGGTTTGCAGAAAGCGCAGATAGTCGGAGAGCGACGCGAGACGATTGATGCCCATGCGCCGATCGGCGCGCCGCAGCAGGGTGGTTTTTTTGTAAGCGGTGAAATCGTTTTCGCTGCGCGTCGCCAGCAAGTCGAGAATCGCGTCGAACGTGTCGAGCCTGGCCTGTTCATCGGTTTTGATGTCGGCGTAGGCTCGCCGCTGGTATCCGAGAATGGCCTCGGGGATCTCGCGCAGCGGCAGCACGCGGTCGACCATGCCGGTGGCGATCGCGCTCTTGATCATGGCGTCGAACTGGGCGGTCTCCGGGTGTTGCACGAGGGTCATGCCGCCGCCGGCGCGCACCTCGCGCAATCCCTGCGTGCCGTCGGAGCCGCTCCCGGAAAGCAGCACGCAGACGGCATTGTCGCGCTGATCCTCGGCCAGAGAGCGGAAGAAAAAGTCGATAGGCATGCGTATGCCGTCGCGCTTCTCCGGCTCGCTAAGACAGAGGCGGCCGCCGCGGATCATAAGAAACTTATTGGGCGGAATCGTATAGACGGTGTCGGCGGCCACCGCCGTCCCGTGCTCGGCTGGGACGACGCTCATCGCCGTGCCTTTGGCCAGGAGATCGGCCATGTAACTGACGTGAGTCGGGTCCAGGTGCTGGATCACCACGAAAGCCAGGCCGCTGGCGGCGGGCATGGCCGCGAAGAACTCTTTCAACGCTTCCAGTCCGCCGGCCGAGGCGCCAATACCGACGACGATCAATTTCGAATCTGGCGTCGCCATAATGCTCTCGCATAGCGCTGTCGGTGGAGGTTCTACCGCTTCAACGCATGCTTTATCCTACTCACTCCAAACGGTCATTGCCAGGCCCCCTCGGTGCTGGTTTCCATCGACCGCCTCCACCCGCGCGCCGACGGAGTTGATCCCGTTGGGTCGATGCTTTGTCCCTCGGGATCCGTCAGAACGATGACAGGCCGACAAGGGTTTGCGCGCAAAGCGCCTTTTAGCTATCCGCCAGGCTACGCAGGGTGTCTTTCAATTCCCGGATGTCCAGCGGTTTGGTGAGGTACGTGGCGGCGCCTCTGCGAAAACATTCGTCGCGGCTGTCCTCAGTAGGGTAGGCCGTGATCATGATCACTTTAATTGCAGGGGAGCGTTTTTTGAGTTCCGCGAGCAGGGCTACTCCATCGATGGGAAACATTTTGATGTCAAGGATGGCCAAGCGAAAATCGCCCTGTGTGAACAGATCCAGCGCAGCTTCGCTGTTATGCGCCGTCGCGACTTGAAATCCTTCCTTGCTTAAAACGCGATCAAGAAGAATAAGGAGATTTTCTTCATCGTCGACAACCAAGACGGCTTCGTTCATAAATAGCTCTGTCGGATACGCAAGCATTATTTATCCAATTTCGATTCGAGCGCCGTGCATGCAACAGTCGATTAGCGGTTTACTTGCCCGCCACTTCGAAGCTGACCTTGGCTTCTTCTTTCGCTTTCACCGTAACTTTCTGGCTGCTCTTGCCGAGCTTCTCGTGCCAGACTTCCACGGTGTAGGTCCCTGCGGGCACATCGGTCAACTTGAAGCCCCCGGAGTTGTCGGTCACCGCGAAATAGGGATTCTCCGTCGCCACCAACCACCCTTGCATCCAACCATGGACATCGCATTTCACCTCGACAGCTTCGGGCTTCTCGATCTTTACGGCCAGGGTCTTTTTAAACTTGGGCTGGGCCTGGTTAAATGGGCTGTTGACCTTGCTGTAAGAATGGATGTTGTGGAGTATTCCGTCAGGATTCAGAATCTCAACCGTCGAGCCCGCCGGGAATGCCAAGACGTGCGGTTTATATTCGCAGCCGTTCTGGTCGAGTTGAACCTTCTTAAGCTCGATCTTCTTGCCCTTCTTGATATCCGTGATCGTTACCACGGCGTTCACTAGATTGCCGCCGTTGACGACCAGAGACTGATCCGTCTTGGGTGTCTTGGCGCAGACCTCTTTGTCCTTGCCGACATCCAATTTCTTAGGCGCCGGGGCGCTGCCCTTGAATTTTACGCTACCGGAGATTGCACCGCCGTCTTTCACATCGCCGCCTTCGTAAGCCGCCATGCCGTTAACCGGCAGGGATACCCAAACCGCTGATAAGAATAAAAGAACAAATTTACTCATAAATCCCTCCTTGGAAATCGCGTGTCTCGCTCCTCGGTGACTGTTCGCCAAACGGGAAACACCGTCTGCTGGGCGGCATCTGGCCTTGAAGGCCGCGCAAATTGTATTTTTTGGCTTGATAAGATTTGTTCATGGGATTTCCGGCAAAGGGAAACTATTGCTTAAAACAATTACCGTTTTTTATAGCCAGCCGCCATTAACAGGATTCCACCCCCAAGGGCTATCCCCCCGAACAACGGCGGCAAGGGAGTCGTTTTCTCTTTTTCCGCAGTCGCTTGAATCGGTCCGAAGTCCAAAACTTTCTCATAGGTCGTGTATGTAATGTCCTGATGGATAAATGCCGCGATCCCAAGTAAGATTAAGCAGATCCCGATAAGCGTGATAGGTTTCATAAGCCCGTCCTCCGCGAATCCCGGCTCCATCGTTGATCAGCTTCGCCTATGATATCGAGCAACAACGCGACGAGAGAAAGCAGGAGTAGTATCGATAGGCCGAGGCCTTGGAAGGCGATCATTCCCAACGAGTAAAGAACCAAAAAAGCGAGAATGATTCTCCAAAGCATCGTAAGAATCCTTAAGGGTGCCCCGCCTCGTCACCGAACGCTTTCCCGCAGCGCCGCGCCCGGCCGCAATCGAAGTCAACCATGGGTCCCGGCCGTCACCTTCTCGACGTTACTGCGGATTCTGAATTTGCAGATTGTTCTCGACCCCTCTTACGCCGCTCACTTGCATGGCGAGCTGTTCGGCGCGCTGCTTCTGATCCTGCGACTCGACAACACCGTTAAGCGAAACCACGTGGTTGGTGGTGTCGACATCGATGCGCGTCAGATTGGAAGCCTTGACAGCGACCAACTTGGCCTTGACGGACGCCGTGATCGTCGAATCGTCGAGGTATTGCCCCGCGGTTTGGCCGGTCATCGCGGTGCAGGCGTTGAGCGAAAGAAGGATTGCCAACACCGCCGATACCAGCGGCGCCAGCACCGATGAAAATTTCGCCTCTATCAACATAAAACCCTCCGCCGATTGAAAATAGTCGGTAGGGCCAAGAAACTCCGCCCCACCGATCAATAGAGGATCGAGCCCTTCTCTATTTGAGCTTTGCGCTTTTCGTATTCGTTCCGGGTTATTCGTTCATGTTTATAATCGTCTTCGAGTTTATCCATTTGCCGTTTGGCGTTGTATTCATAGCCCGCGCCGGTAGCCAAGCTGCCCACCGCCGCTCCCCCCAAGAATTCACAGCCCCATTGGCTCAGGCTTAAGAGCGTCAATAGCGCTAAATATTTTTTCATCGGACCCGCCTCCTTAGTTATTTTAAAAAATCGTTCCCAGAGAATATGGCGAAAAATCCGGGCAGTCGTTTTGTTTCAAAGTTCCGCGCCCGGACTACAACGCGCTCCCGGGCGCCATTCTCAGCGCGCGCTGTTGCGTTTCCCTCGATCGGTTTTTGACGCGAACGCTCTTCGGTGTTTGGGATCGTTCAAAGAAAGGCGGCTCGGAGTCGCGCGCCATCGTCCGAGGTTGCTGCGTGGCGGTTGCCAGACCATTGAGGCGTGACGCGTAACCGGTCTTTCGCAGGACTTCCATGACGCGGCTCTCCGAGCCCCAGTCGCTCCACAACACATTTCGGACCGGGAGCGCCAGCAGGCTGGAAGGATGCGTTTGGACGAGCGGTTCGACTATCGCCTTCGAGAAGTTTATCGGCGTCAATCGCTGGTAAGTCTCGCGCATGACCGTCTCTTCATCGGGAGTTCCGATGGCCTGGTAGACGGGTCGAAACACATCGCACAATGCGGGTGAAATGTCTTTAACCAAATGCACGAGGGTGTCGATTTTAAAAACCATTATCATGGTGTTCCACAACGCCCCGCCGAGCATGAGCTGTCGAGCCTGGCTGGGGTCGGGCTTTTCGACAAAAGACGATATGGTTGAGGCGAGCCTCTTGCCGCTGTTGAGCTTCCTGTGCGGCAAAATGTAGCCGTATTCGGACTCGTCGTGGTCCGGCTCGACCGCCAGCATTACCACGCGGGACGCATCTCGCCTGACAAGAAGGTAAGCCAGACGCACGCAACGCATCAGTTCCTCTTCCTCCAAAACGAAGTGGTCCGATGGTAAGAGCGCAACGATGGCATTCGGATAACGCTTTGCAATATGCATCAAAGGGAAGAGAATCCCCGGCCCGGTTTCCTTATTCTCGGGCTGAACGATGACGGTTTCCGGAGGGCGTCGGGATACCTGCTCGGCAACCTCCGGAAAATTCAAATGCCCCTGATTGATGATGACAAAGACGCGGTTGGAGGGAATCAGCGTCTCCGCGCGATGAAGCGCGTGCTCCATCATAGAACGCCGCCCGATAAAATTGACGTATTGCTTGGGCAACGAATCTTGACGCAGAAGATGGATGAACGAACGAAGCCGTTTTCCTTCCCCGCCTGCCAACACGAGCCCGCAAAGAGGCGAATCCTTCGGATTATGATAAGATGCATCGCGTGGAAGCGTTCGGCGGGTGATCCTCGTGCCCTGGTGATTCATCTATCCTCCTCCTGGTTGAGCAATGCGACTAAGCTGTGTTTTCTCTATCCCGCTCGTTTGACCTTGATCTTGGAGTCGATCGTCAAACTCGAATGCGCTGATTTGGTAGCTCGATGGCCTTTCTTCTGAAAAGTCACGCGGGGAGTACTCAAATCGTATGCCAAATGGATCGGTTGCGCTTATGATTGACAATCAAAGACTTTTGCCGGCTTGGAACAAACACGGTCGAGAATTTGTATGGGCTTTACCGACAAATCGACAGTAAACACTGACACCCGTGCTGATTTATTTATTATCCCGGATTCCGCAGTGGGAAAGTGACGCTGTGAGCGAGGGGCAAACCTTGCGCAACGAAGACAATGCTTTTCTACCTCTGAACTGGGGACAGATCCTGCCTCATCACCGAAGCATGCCTGGTCCTCAGTCCTGCAACTTTCGATGACGCATACAGCCGGGAACAACCGTCTTAGATCGTTCCCGGCCGTATTTGAACGCGATGTTTCAATCGAAAGCGAGTGCTTATTTGTTCTTGGGATAGGGCTCATTGCCCATCGGCGCTTTAGCAGGGCTCTTCGACGACGGCTCCCTTTCCATCGAGGAAGATCCTTTTTCCATCGGGGCGGAGCCGCTCTTGACTCCCAGCGCTGTCGCAGTTTCAGCGTCTAATCTTCCGGTGGTTTTCAGGCCGCTCGCCTGCTGAAATTCGCGAATTGCCTTTTGTGTTTGCGGACCCATGATGCCGTCTACAGGCCCAGGATCGTTGCCCTTGCCCTTTAACGCTTCCTGGACCGTCTTGATTTCATCTTGACTCCATTGCCCCTGCTTTGCGCTGGCGGAACTTTCGACACCAGCGCGCTTCTCTCGGGCTGTGTCACTGGACTTCAGCCCGCCACCCTTGCCACTCGGGGATCCTAGCTCTTGTTCTCCGCCTCCCGGAGCGCTTGGGCTGGAGCGATCTGCAGGTTTGCCTTGGGACCAAACCAACGATGCGCTCAGACCCAGAACCCCGGTCAGCATCAAAGCTGAGAATACCGGTCTACTTTGTTTCATAATTTTTCTCCTTTTCTCGCAACAATGAAACATCGCGTTCATGCCAATGAGCTTGATGCTTTCGCCGCCTCCCCCGTCCATTGGGCGGCTTCTTCAGGTTGCATAGGCCCGAAGGGCTGGAGTCGAGCGTCCTGATAACCCCAGTTGTCAACATCCGTGGTATATTGGATTCGTGAGAGTAGTGTACCTTGACACAGCTTTAGCAAAGGGCCGGTGATATCGGTTTCGTTCTGCAATCGATCGAGCAGTTGTCTCAGTACCCAATCCGGTAGCAACGAGCGCTCCCCCGGATAGATGAAGCCGAAAAGAATCAGGTGACTGAGCAGAACGCGCCAGTAGGGCCCGAAATGAAAGAGCAAACGCTGCCAGTCGATCTGCTCTGCGCATGACCGCAACAGGTGCGCAATGTCTGCGCCATCGTAGCGCTCGCGCTCCATGACGAAAGCCTTTGACCAGATCATCTCTTCCGCCGAACAGAATCGGACCGGCATGCCGAAAAGCTTTCCTTCGACGGCATGCTCAAACCAAATATCGTTGACCTCACACAAGCCGTTTCCCGACCGGAAGATAATGTCGACAAATAACTTTCTTTCACGGGCCTTGGCGAGCCAATGTGGGAAACTAATCTCAGTTCGATAGCCGGCGCTGAAGAGCGAGTCTAAAGTCAATGACACATCCTGCGGACGGACGTAGATATCCAAGTCCTTCACTTTGCGGGTAATGCCCGTAAAGTTTTCCAGCGTTTGCGCGCCGCCCACGAGATACTGGACCCCGCGCGTATTCAGTGTTCGCAGGACGCGACGGTAGAACGAATAACCATCGACTGATTTCTCTAAAAGTTGCATTGGATTCAGGCTCCCGGAATCTCAACGACCCTGAATGGAGGTCGGTCTGGAAACTTAGCCTGCAAAAGTTTCATGGCGACGTTGTAGACCGGAACGTCGCCTTTCGTTCGTCCTTCGGGACTGCCGTGATGGGCATGGCCGTGGAAGACGACATTAACCGGGTAACGGTTCAGAGGTTCTTCCAGTCTGCTCGATCCCAAAAAAGGATAAATCGCTTCCGGCTCGCCTCTTACGGTAGATTCAATGGGTGAATAGTGAAGCAACGCGACTCGGCGCTCGGTTCTCAGTTTGGCCAGCGCCGACTCCAACTTGAGAGCTTCGCTGATCGCTTCATGAACAAAGGATTTGACGCTGCTCTCGCCCCAGGGCTGTAGCGCCCGCTCCCCAAAGCCTCCCGCGAAACCCTTCACGCCAGCGAAGCCAATATCGCCGATTTCGTACGCGTCACCATCGAGAATAACTACGCCGGCTTCAGATAAAATTCGGCGCACTTCGGTTTCCCTACCCGATTCAAACTCGTGATTGCCGAGCACCCCCAAAATGGGCAGCTTGATGCTTGCCAGCTCTTTGGCAAGGATACTGGCTTCCTCAGGCAATCCGTAATCGACTAAATCGCCACCCAACAAAATAATGTCGGCTTGCTCCGAAATCCGGGAAAAGAGCACCCGCATTTGTTCATGGGAGGTCTTGTTGCAGTGAATGTCAGCAATCGCCGCCAAACGAATTGTCCCATTCTTTCCGCGCCCGACCGGTTTAGTCATCAGCCAAGTTTCTTAATTCCGTAGAGAGAAAGTTTTCTCGGCAATGCTTGCTCCGCAATCGGCTGCAAGATCTTTTCTCGAGACACGCCGCCCTTCGGTCTTACTCTTTCGGTCACCAGCCAGCGCTGCGTTTCCAACTGCGACTACGCTATTCTCACGTCGATTTTTTTCTTTGATCTTTTTGCCCGGAATGCAGCGTCAACCGGTCCAATCGAGTCGCCTGCGCAATTCGCGAGCAATGGTTGTTTAACCCAAATCCTGTGCCAAGCGCGTGTCGGGGAAAGATACTCTAATATCAACGAATTATCGGGGCCGATGCGAAATCGGCGTCATGGTTGTGGAACTTTAGCGACACTTGCGAGGGAAATTTCAGACTCTTCGGCAAGGCTTTTACAATGGCTCACAAATAATGAAGAACCCCGCCGCAAGCAGCGGGGTATCGAAGAAAACGCACTTCGAGCGAAATTGTAGAGTGGGTGGAGTCGCAAAGCGCCGATACCCACCGGGGGGGGAACGATGGGTATCGCTAACGCTCAACCCATCCTACGCCGGAATCGCGGCGCAGCAAGCAGCGGGGAATTAACCCGTAGCGATTAAATCGGTGTCGTGACGATCGTCACAAGTCGGGTTGGATGTCGAAGTCGCTGTACCTTCAATGGTGAAATTAATTTGGTTACGTTTTTGCTTGCGATTTGATTGATATCCGAATAAAAGGCTAAAAAGCGCCCCCTGTGTGCGGCTTTTCCTTACATATTTGTAGGAAAGCGCATACTCGCGTTTCTAGGATTGGATCACCGCGACGCGTTGGACATCGAAGTGAGCAGCTCCAATCCTTCAATGGGATTGCAGGTGGGTGAACAATTACATCGACTAGGTAATCAAAACCTATAAAAGCGAGAATCGCGATAATTGCGTAATAGCGGCGCGCGGACGTGATAGGAATATGTTCTTAAGCGGTAGCCCCGTTTATTTTTCAGCACGGACAAGACAGCGCGCTTGATAGAAAGGGAAACGTAATCCATGTCGGCTGGTAACCTTCTGGTCGTCGATGACGATCAAAATCTAATAGAGCTTGTCCGCCTGAAGCTGCAGTCCGCCGATTACAACGTGGCGACCGCTTCCAATGGACCGGACGCACTCCAAGCGGCCAGGGAAAATATGTTTGATCTGTGCATCCTTGATCTTCGGCTTGCGGACAGTAACGGCATATCGTTAATGCGAGAATTGCATTTGATCAATCCCAACATGCCGGTGATCATACTTACGGGTTATGCTAGCGTCGAGAGCGCCGTGGAAGCGATGCGGGAAGGAGCCTTTAGTTACCTCACAAAGCCGTTCAATTCGCAGGAACTTCATTTGCAAATCTCAAGAGCGCTGGATAACCGGAGGCTCAACCTTGAGATCCAACGACTCAAAGGACTCTTGGATGGAACATCCGACTTCACCAACATCGTCGCAAAGAGCAAGAAAATGCGAACCGTGTTGGATACCGTGTCTCGAATCGCCGATACGGAATCGACCGTGTACCTGCAGGGCGAGAGCGGTACGGGAAAAGAGATCATTGCCACCGCCATTCATCTCGCCAGCGGGAGAAGAGACAAGCCTTTTGTCATCGTCAATTGTGCCGCTTTGCCGGAACCCCTGCTGGAAAGTGAACTTTTCGGTCACGAAAAGGGAGCTTTCACGGGCGCCGATAGGACCACAAGGGGCTTGTTTAGCCAGGCCAATAATGGAACGTTTTTCTTGGATGAAATCGGCGATATGCCGCTGGCGATTCAGGCCAAACTGCTGCGCGTTTTGCAGGACCGTCAATTTTATCCCGTCGGTAGCGAGAAGCCGGCTTCGGTCAACGTCCGAGTTATCGTCGCGACGAATAAAGATCTAGAAGAGGAAGTGCAAAAGGGTAATTTCCGCCATGATTTATTCTACCGACTTCACGTTATTCCGATTCATCTGCCGTCGCTACGAGAACGGAAGGAAGACATTCCGGTTTTGGCGGATCGGTTCATTAAGAAATTTTCCCAACAGATGAAAAAAAACGTTAAGGGCCTCACGCCCGAGGCTTTGCAAAAGCTCATGCTTTACGATTGGCCGGGAAACGTACGAGAATTGCAAAACGTGCTGGAATACGCGCTGGCGATAACCCAGCACGATATGATTACCGCGGATTCGATTCTGCGAACGAAAGACTCGGCGCCGAACGCGACCTCGGAAGACATGGTCTCATTCATTAATCTCGGTATGAAAGCGCCCATCAAGCCGTACAAAAACGCCAAGTTTGAATTTGAGAAGGGTTATCTGATCAATTTGTTAAGGCTTTGCGGCGGCAAGGCCAGGGAGGCCGCTAAGCTCGCGCAAAAGTCCAGGACGGACTTTTACGAACTGCTGAGAAAACACGAAATTAGCGTCAACGAATTCAAGCAGCATCACTAAGCCTTGACGACGTAGGGGCGGCGACCCGGTCGTCGTCGCGAACCCGGTTCAAACAATGTCGGTTGTTCGAGGAAAAAAACAGCCTGCGATAAGACACGAGTCGCCCGGCTGTTACGCGTAACTGAATCCCCCTCTAGCGCAAATTTGACAGTCCTGCCACTCAGGATGTTTGAAGGCTCAACCCCCGCTCCACATTCTCCTTGGAGCGATTTTTGCACTGTCTCCCGACGACACGTTTAGAGTGGATTACACCGACACCGCGGCCGTTCACTGAGCCCGGATTCCGCAGTGGAAAGATGTCGTGCGCGTGACGAGCGCTAAAGGCTTTCATGTCGCAAATTTTTCACCGCAGCACGAACACGATCTCCAGGCTCAGTATTTTCGGCGGGTTAGCTCTTCTTTTTGCGTGGGTTGCGGCACTGGCGGCGATCCATGAATCCCCCTACATCACCGATGTCGGCGTGGCGCGTGGCCAGCCGGTGCCTTTCAGTCATAAGCATCACGTCGGTGACGCCGGGATCGATTGCCGCTATTGCCACACGTCGGTAGAGGAAAGCTCTTTCGCCGGCCTGCCGCCGACCAAAACCTGCATGAATTGTCACACTCAAATTTGGCCGGACAGCGGGGTTTTGGCGCCGGTCAAAGAGAGTTTCCTCACGGGTAAATCTATCCAATGGACGCGAGTCCATAATCTTCCCGGCTTCGTCTATTTCGACCATAGTATCCATATCCACAAGGGAATCGGCTGCTCCACCTGTCACGGACGTGTCGACAACATGCCTCTGACGTGGCGGGAAAACACACTTTATATGGATTGGTGCCTCGAGTGTCACCGTGCGCCGGAGCGCTTCGTGCGCCCGCGCGAATATGTATTCACCATGGATTATCAACCGCCGGTCGATCAAATCGCGCTGGGTGAAAAATTGGTCAAGGAATATAAGATCCAAAAATTGACCAGTTGTTCGACTTGCCATCGCTAGGGGAGAGCGCCGAGGAGCGTCAAGGTGGACGATCTGAACGCCATTCGTCAACGACTTTCCAGCGCGCGGGGTCCGGAGTATTGGCGCTGTCTCGAAGAACTCGCCGACCGCGCGGAATTCAAAGAGCTGGTCCAACGCGAGTTCCCCCGTCACGCCGCCGCTTTGGGTGAGGCGATGGACCGGCGGGAGTTTTTAAAGCTCATGGGGGCATCCTTGGCACTGGCCGGCCTGAGCGGTTGCGTGAGCTCGGCGCCGGCGCCGCCGGACGAAAAGATCGTCCCATACGTCGACCAACCCGAACAGATCATCCCCGGCAAGCCGCTTTATTTTGCGACGGCGATGCCGTTGCGAGGATTTGGGCGCGGCGTGCTGGCCGAAAGCCATATGGGCCGTCCAACCAAGGTGGAAGGCAATCCGGACCATCCCGCGAGTCTCGGCGCGACCGACGCGTTCGCGCAGGCCTCGGTGCTGGGTCTCTACGATCCGGATCGCTCCCAGGCGATCAACAACGCCGGCCGGATCAGCACGTGGAATAAATTCTTGGCGGCGCTCAATGCCGAACTCGAGGCGCAGCGGCTGAGCCAGGGGGCAGGGTTACGTCTCTTGACCGAGACGGTGACCTCGCCGACGCTCGCGCAGCAAATCTCGACGCTCCTCACGAAATACCCGAAAGCCAAGTGGCACCAATACGAAGCATCGCCGGGGGACTCCGCGCGCCAAGGGTCGCGGCTCGCTTTCGGTGAGGCGATCGATGCGCTTTACCGATTCGAGGCCGCCGACGTCGTTTTATCCATCGATGCGAATTTCTTGTTCGAAGGGCCGGGCAGCGTGCGTTACGCGCGCGATTTCGCCGACAAGCGCCGCGTCAACGGATCCAAGACCGACATGAATCGGCTCTACGCCGTGGAAAGCATGCCGAGCGTTACCGGCGCGATGGCGGATCACCGGCTGGCTCTCCCTCCCAACGCCATCGAGGTTTTTACCCGCCTGCTTGCAAAAGGCATGGGTTTATCGGTCGCCGGCGCGGAGCCGCGACCCTTACCGCGGTGGGGAAAATGGCTGAGCGCGCTGATTCGCGACCTGGAGAGTCACCGCGGCCGCAGCATCATCCTGGCGGGGGATCAGCAACCGCCGATCGTCCACGCTCTGGTTCACGCCCTGAACCACGCTCTAGGCAACGTCGGCGCCACCGTGAATTACATCGATTCGGTCGCGGCGAATCCAATCCATCAAACCGAATCGCTGCGCGATCTGGCGCGCGACATGGAAGCCAATGCAGTGCAAGTGCTGCTCATTCTCGGCGGCAATCCCGCCTATACTGCGCCGGCCGATCTCGACTTCGCCGCCCACTTGGTGAAATCGAATTTCAACGTCCATCTGTCGCTTTATGAAGACGAAACCTCGGCATTATGTCATTGGCACATCCCGGAAGCCCACTATCTGGAGTCTTGGAGCGACGTGCGCGCGTACGACGGCAGCGCCACGATCATCCAGCCGCTGATCGCGCCGCTTTACGGCGGGCGCACGGCGCACGAAGTTGTCGCCGCCTTCGGCGGCGATCCGGGGCGGTCGAGTTATGAGATCGTGCGCGACTTTTGGCGGCGCCGATTGACCGTCAATGATTTTGAAGCGGCGTGGCGCCGGGCGTTGCATGACGGCGTGGTGGCCGGCAGCGCCTTCGCGCCCAAGCCGGTGCAAATCAGAGCCGTGAGCAGTTTTGACGCGCAGCTTTCCAAGGCCGCCCTCGGCCGCAAACGCCGCGCGGCCGACGCGGAAGATTCACTGGAATTTCTCTTGCGCTGCGATCCGACCATTCTCGACGGGAGTTTTGCCAACAACGGCTGGCTCCAGGAGTTGCCAAAGCCGTTCACCAAGCTCACCTGGGACAACGCGGTGCTGATGAGTCCGGCCACCGCGAAGAAGTTTGGGATTTCATACCGGATCGGGACCACCGGCGGCGAACACGGAACGATTCACGTGGATCTGGTCGAGATGGAACTCGAGGGCCGCCGGCTGCGCGGCCCCGCCTGGATTCTCCCCGGCCACGCCGACGATTGCGTGACGCTGCATTTGGGACACGGCCGGACTCGCGCCGGGAAAGTGGGGACGAATGTCGGCTTTAAAGCCAATCTTTTGTTATCGACGACGATCGGTCCCCAGGGAGGGGGGCTGCGCTTGCGCAAGACAGGCGAGCGCTACGCCCTCGCCTGCACACAGTTCCACCATTTGATGGAAGGGCGCGATCTGGTGCGCGCAGGGACGCTCGATGAATATCGCAAAAAACCCGGCTTCGCCCACGAGATGAAGGAGCAAGGCAGACCGGCGCAGAGTATGTATCCGGCGGTCAGATACGACGGCTACGCATGGGGCATGTCCATCGATACCAACGCTTGCATCGGCTGCAACGCCTGCGTAATCGCCTGCGCCGCCGAAAATAACGTCCCGGTGGTCGGCAAACGAGAAGTGATGCGCGGCCGCGAGATGCACTGGATCCGCATCGACCGCTATTACAAGGGCGATCTCGACAATCCGCAAACGGTTCATCAACCGGTGCCGTGCATGCAATGCGAGAACGCCCCATGCGAGCTGGTTTGCCCGGTTGGGGCCACCACCCACAGCCACGAGGGGCTCAACGACATGACCTACAACCGCTGCGTGGGCACCCGCTACTGCTCGAACAACTGTCCGTACAAAGTCCGTCGCTTTAATTTTTTCCTTTACAGCGATTTCAAGACCGAGAGCTTGAAGCTTCTCAGAAACCCCGACGTGACCGTGCGCTCGCGGGGGGTCATGGAAAAATGCACCTACTGCGTGCAGCGCATCAACCAGGCGAAGATCGACGCGGAAAAGGCGGACCGCAAAGTGCGCGACGGCGAGATCGTCACCGCCTGCCAGCAGGCGTGCCCGACGCAGGCGATCGTCTTCGGCGATATCAACGATCCTGACAGCCGCGTGGCCGCGTTAAAGGCCCAGCCGCTGAACTACGGCTTGCTGGCCGAGCTGAACACCAAACCGCGGACGACCTATGGAGCGAAACTGAGAAATCCTAACCCGGAAATCGAGAACGAATCCTCGCATGACGCCGAACCAACAGCATGATCCCGCCCCACCTGCGGGCTCCCCTCCGGTCATCGAGCCCGGCCACACTCTGGGGTCGATCACCGACAAGATCAGCTCCATCGTCCTGACCGGCCGCACGCCGCGCTTTTGGTACGTCGGCTTTGCGCTGTCGTTTGCGCTGGTTTTGCTTCTGTTTTTTTGCATCGCCGCGCTGATCGGCATCGGCGTCGGCCTATTCGGCATCATGATCCCGGTGGCGTGGGGATTCGCCATCGTCAATTTCGTCTGGTGGATCGGTATCGGCCACGCGGGAACGCTGATTTCCGCGATCCTGCTGTTAATGCGCCAGAAGTGGCGTCAGTCGATCAACCGCTTTGCCGAAGCGATGACGCTGTTCGCCGTCGCCTGCGCCGGGTTATTTCCGATCCTGCACCTCGGCCGGCCCTGGTTTGCCTATTGGCTGTTTCCCTATCCCAGCACCATGGGCATTCAACCCCAGTTTCGCAGTCCGCTGGTCTGGGACGTCTTTGCGGTTTCCACTTATTTTACCGTTTCTCTGCTCTTTTGGTTTTTGGGTCTCATTCCCGACCTCGCCACCTTGCGCGATCGCGCGCGCGGCCGGGCGCCGCGTTTCCTGTACGGCATTTTGGCGATGGGTTGGCGCGGCTCGGCGGTCCACTGGCACCGCTACGAGATGGCCTATCTGCTCCTGGCCGGACTGGCCACGCCGCTGGTGGTTTCGGTTCACACGGTGGTCAGTTTCGATTTTGCCGTCGCGCTCGTGCCGGGCTGGCACTCGACCATCTTTCCGCCTTATTTCGTCGCCGGCGCGATCTATTCCGGTTTTGCCATGATACTGACGATCGCCATCCCCTTGCGCAAACTTTACGGCCTCGAAGACCTCATTACCATGCGCCATCTGAAGAACATGGCGATCGTCATGCTCGCCACCGGCATGATCGTCGCCTACGGCTATCTGATGGAGACTTTCATGGCCTGGTACAGCGGCGATATCTTCGAAAAGTACATGATGATGAATCGCATGTTCGGTCCCTATGGATGGATGTATGGGTTGCTGATTCTATTCAACATCTTAATCCCGCAGGCGCTGTGGTTTCGGCGCTTGCATAGCAACGTTCCCGCCCTGTTTGCGATCGCGATTTCGGTCAACATCGGCATGTGGCTGGAGCGCTACGTCATCGTCGTCGTCAGCCTGCATCGAGATTTCATGCCGTCGGCATGGGGGATGTATTCGGGCACGATCGTAGACTACGCCGTGCTGGCGGGCTCCCTGGGTTTATTCGGTTGTCTGCTGTTCATTTTTATCCGAGTGTTGCCGATGATTTCGATTTTTGAAATGCGCGAGTTGGTACAAGAGGAGCAAGCGCGAGGCTGATCCAGTGATTTTACGGTCAACGCGAGGTCGTCGATGAACGGCTTTTCGATTTATGGGCTAATGGCCGAGTTCGATAGCCCGCAAGCGCTCCTGGAAGCCGCGCGGCGCGCTTACGCGGCCGGCTTTCGCCGCATGGACGCTTACTCGCCGTTTCCCGTCGAAGGGCTGGCCGAAGCGATCGGCTTTCATGGCTCACGTGTCCCGCTTCTGGTGCTCATCGGCGGGATTGTCGGTTGCCTCGGCGGCTTCTACCTGCAGTACTGGGTCTCGGTGATCCATTACCCGGTTAACGTCGGCGGCCGGCCGCTCAACAGCTGGCCAGCCTTTATTCCGGTGACTTTCGAGCTGACGATTCTTTTCGCGGCGCTGTCGGCGTTCTTCGGGGTTCTGTGGCTCAACGGTTTGCCGATGCCGTATCATCCGGTCTTCAACGTCGAGCGCTTCGAGCTCGCCAGCCGCAACCGTTTTTTTCTCTGCATCGAGGCCACCGACCCCCAGTTCGATCCCCGAGGCACTCGTGAGTTCCTTGAGACGACCGGCGCGCAAGGCATCTACGAGGTTGAACCGTGACGGCAATGAAGCCCGTCTTTTCAACGAAACTGCGGCGCGCTTGTTGGCTGGCGGCTTGTTTAGGGTCGACCGCGTGCCAGCAAAAAATGGCGGACCAGCCGCGCTACGAGCCGCTGCAAAGGAGCGAGTTCTTCGACGATCAGCGCGCTGCGCGGCCGCTCATCAAGGGAACCGTCGCGCGCGGCCAGCTCGACGCAGACGAGCATTTTTACGGCGGCAAGGTGGGCGGCGCGCCCGCGAAGACTTTTCCTTTTTCCATCGACCGGCCATTATTGCGGCGCGGCCGGGAACGTTTCGAAATCTTTTGTTCTCCCTGTCACGATCGGGTCGGCACGGGTCAGGGCATGATCGTGCGGCGCGGTTATCGCCCGCCGCCGTCGTTGCACGTCGAGCGCTTGCGCGCGGCGCCGCCGGGTCATTTTTTTGAGGTAGTTTCGCGCGGCTTCGGCGCCATGCCGGATTATGCCGCGCAGATTCCGCCGCGTGACCGGTGGGCGATCGCGGCTTACATCCGCGCTTTGCAGTTGAGCCAGCACGCGGGCATCGGCGAGGTGCCGGACCCGGAACGCCGCGCGCTGTTCGAGAAAAAACCATGAGCCGCCTAGACGCACAGCTGACCACCGAGCTCGACCCCACGTTGCGTAAATCCGTCGCGGTCGGCGGGACGGCGCTGGTGCTATGCCTGGCCGGCGCCTTTGCGGACCGGCAGCAATTTTTTCTCTCGTACCTTACGGCATTCGCGTTTTGGCTCGGAGTCCCGCTCGGTTGTCTGGGCATCTTGATGATCCACCAACTGGTCGGAGGCACCTGGGGATTTGTCATCCAGCGGGCTCTCGAGTCGTCGATCAAGACCTTTCCGGTCATGGCCTTGCTGTTTGTGCCGCTGTTGTTCGGATTGCCGGAATTGTTTTTATGGGCCCGGCCGGAAGCGGTCGCGCACGACCCACTATTGCAGCAAAAAGCCGCGTATCTCAACGTGCCGGCTTTTGTCGCGCGCGCCGTGCTCTATTTCGCCGTCTGGATCGTTCTCGGGAGTCTACTCGCCCGTTGGTCGAAAGCGCAGGATCGCAACGGCGATCCCGCGCTGACGCAGCGGTTGCAGACGCTCAGCGGTCCCGGGCTGATCCTCTACGGCCTGACCGTGACCTTTTCCGCCATCGATTGGCTGATGTCGCTCGAGCCACGCTGGTTTTCGACCATCTTCGGCATGATCTTCATGGTCAGTCACGGCTTGGCGGCTTTGAGCTTGATCATCCTGGTGAGCTGTTTGCTTTCGCGCCGCGAGCCGCTCGCCAGCGTCATGGCGCCCTGGGTGTTGAACGACCTGGGCAACTTGCTTTTGGCGTTTGTGATGTTGTGGGCGTACCTGTCGTTTTCGCAATTTTTGCTCGTCTGGATGGAAAATCTTCAACATGAGATTCCCTGGTATCTGCACCGAACGAACGGCGGCTGGGGCGCCGTGGCGGCGGCGCTGATCGCGCTGCAATTCGCGCTCCCGTTTGTTTTGCTGTTGTCGCGCACGGTCAAGCGAAAAGCGGCGGCGTTGTGCGCGGTCGCTCTCGGCATCGCCCTGATGCACCAGATCGAGATCTTGTGGTTTGTCGCGCCGACGTTTTATCCCGGCGGCTTCTCGATTCACTGGACGGCCTTGCCGGCTTCCATCGGCGTCGGCGGCGTTTGGCTGTCGGCATTTTTGTCGGAATTGAAGAAGCGGCCCATGCTGCCGCACGGCGACCCGCGTTTCATCGCCGTCGTGAAAGAGCATGGATTCTGAGTAAACCCCGCCTCTTGAGGCGGGCACAATTAAATGGGGTTTCAAAAGGGGGCGAGCATCCCCTTTGGTCGCGAGCGGGGTTCAAACCCCGCTCGCGAATTCACTTGATTGGCGCAACATGGCTGAGCGGTATCATCCGGCGCATCGTCCGGCCGCCGGGCACGAGCTACGGGACTTGAGTCCGGGAAACATCGCGCTGTTCGGCGCGGCGCTGGCGGCGATCATCGGCGTCGCCCTGTTGGCGACGTATGCGTTGTTCCATTTTTATCTCGTCGGCGTTACGCGCTCACAGCCGTCGCCGAGCCCGCTATCCTACGGCCGCGGGCCGACTCCGGAGCCGCGATTAGGGGTCAAGGCCGGCGACGAGTTGGCGGCCATGAGGAAGCAGGAAAGCGAAATTCTCAACACCTATGGCTGGGTTGACCGTGATCGGGGCGTCGTTCGTATTCCGATTGAGCGCGCTATCGAGATGATCGCCCGTCGAGGACTCCCGGCGCGGACCGATAGGAACGGCGGGGCGGCCGCCGAGCAAGAGCCGGGGCGGCGAATGGAGGCGAAAAAACGTTGAATCCTATCGAGAATGAGCGAGGCCGCTCCTCGACGTTTCATGCCAAGACGCCGCGATCGGGTTCGGCGCGGATCAAGCTTGCAGACCGGCTGCGAGTTGCCGCGATGTCGTTGGCGTTCATGGCGACATTTCCGGGCGCAGCCGGTGCCCATGACGACACCCGGCCGGCGGCGCTGCGGGAAGTTGCCTTCGATCAGCAATTGGACCGGCGCATCCCGCTCGATCTTAGGTTCCGAGACGAAACCGGAACGAGTGTCGAGCTGCATCGCTACTTTGGCCAAAAGCCCGTCCTCCTCAGCTTCGTTTACGGCACATGCCGGGATCTCTGTCCCTTGCTTTTAGACGGCATGGTTCGAACGCTGCGGGCGATCTCTTTCGATGTCGGCAACCAGTTCAACGTATTGACCGTCAGCATGGATCCTCGCGACGGCGCCGCCGTCGCGGCGGCGAAAAAGAGGGATTTCATCCAACGCTACGGAAGGGCCGGGGCCGAGAGCGGATGGCATTTTCTCACCGGCGATCAGGGGGCCATCGAGACGCTGACGCGGGCGGTTAGCTTCCGTTACCGCTACGATCCGCAAACCGGAGAGTTTGGACATGCCACCGGGATCGTGGTGCTTACACCGGACGGGAAAACGTCGCGCTATTACTACGGCATCGAGTTCTCGCCGCGCGATCTGCGCTTGGGGCTGATCGAAGCCGCTGCCAGCAAGATCGGCTCTCCGGTCGATCAACTGTTGCTGTTTTGTTATCACTATGACCCGGTCACCGGAAAATATGGGCTCTTGATCGCGAACCTGATCAAGCTCGCCGGTGGCGCCACGGTTTTGCTTTTGGGCGGCTTCGTTTATGGGCTGCTGCGGCGCGAGCGCTCCCAAAGAGCGGCGGGCGGAGGGGCGACGTAGCGGCCATGCCCCTGTTGGGTTTTCCCCTGTTTCCCGAACAGGCGTCGACCATGGCCGCACGCGTCGACGCGCTTTTCTATTTCCTCGTCGCCGTCAGCGTGTTCTTCTCAACGCTGATTTTTGTCTTGATCATCGTGTTCGCGATCAAGTACCGGCGCCGCAGCGAGAACGAACGGCCGCAAGCGATTCCGGGGAATTTGCGACTGGAAGTCCTATGGACGACGATCCCGCTGGCATTGACGATGGTCATGTTCGTCTGGGGCGCCAAAGTGTATTTCGACATCTCTTATCCGCCCATCGACGCGCTGGAAATCTCGGTTGTCGCCAAACAATGGATGTGGAAGGCGCAGCATCCCGAGGGACAGTCGGAGATCAACGAATTGCATGTGCCGGCGCAGCGGCCGGTCAAGCTGGTGATGACGTCGCAGGACGTCATTCATGATTTTTTCGTGCCGGCGTTCCGCGTAAAAAAAGACGTGCTGCCGGGACGCTACACGACGGTGTGGTTCGAAGCGACCCGACCGGGTTCGTATCGACTCTTCTGCGCGCAGTATTGCGGCACGCAGCATGCCGGCATGGTGGGCAGGATCGTCGTCATGGAACCGAGCGAATTCCAGGCCTGGCTGAGCGGCGGCGCCGCGGGCGTATCGATGGCCGGGGCGGGGGAAACGCTTTTTCAAAGACTGGGCTGTGCGGCCTGCCACTTGCCGAACGGCACGGGCCGCGGACCATCGCTGGTGGGCTTGATCGGCAAAAAGGTGCGGCTGCAAGGGGGCGGTTCGGTGACCGCCGACGAGGGCTACATCCGAGAATCCATTTTGCATCCGCAAGCCAAGTTGGTTGCCGGCTATCCACCGGTCATGTCGACCTTCAAGGGCCTGATCAGCGAAGACGGCATCATGCAAATTCTCGCCTATCTCAAATCTCTGAATCGGGAAGAAGGGACCGAGGGAAAGAAATGACCGAGCCCATCGCGGAGCGCCGCCGCCACTATTTGAATGTCCATTACGGTCTTACGTCCTGGTTGTTCACGACCGACCACAAGCGCATCGCCTGGCTGTATCTGGTTTCCGTAACTTTTTTCTTTTTCGTGGGCGGACTGTTTGCCACGCTGATCCGGTTGGAATTATTGACGCCGCAGGGCGACCTCGTGCAAGCGGAAACTTACAACAAGTTGTTCACCATGCACGGCGTGACGATGATATTCTTTTTCCTGATACCCGCCATCCCGGCGGTACTCGGAAACTTTCTGATTCCGATGATGATCGGCGCCCGCGATCTGGCGTTTCCTCGCCTCAACCTGGCGAGCTGGTATATTTACATACTCGGCGGACTGTTTACGCTCACCGCGGCGGCGGCCGGCGGCGTCGACACGGGTTGGACGTTTTATACCCCCTACAGCAGCATCTATTCCAACACGCACGTCGCCGTGACGGTCATCGGCATATTCATCACCGGTTTTTCGTCGATTCTCACGGGTCTCAACTTTATCGTGACGATTCACACGATGCGCGCGCCTGGCATGACCTGGTTCCGCATGCCTTTGTTCGTTTGGGCGCATTACGCCACCAGCCTCATCTTTATTTTAGGCACTCCGGTGATCGCCATCACGCTGTCCCTGGTCGCATTGGAGCGCCTGTTTGGCCTGGGAATTTTCAATCCCGAGCTGGGCGGCGATCCGCTGTTGTTTCAGCATCTGTTCTGGTTTTACTCGCACCCGGCGGTGTACATCATGATCCTGCCCGGGATGGGCGTAATCAGCGAGTTGATCACTTGCTTTTCCCGCAAGCGGATCTTCGGCTACGAGTTTGTCGCTTTCTCCAGCCTGGCCATCGCTGCGCTCGGGTTTCTGGTGTGGGGGCACCATATGTTCGTCAGCGGGCAATCGGTCTACGCCAGCATGATTTTTTCTCTTCTGAGCATGCTGGTGGCGATCCCCTCGGCCGTGAAAGTTTTCAATTGGACGGCGACGCTCTATAAAGGCTCGATCGCCTTCGACGCGCCGATGCTCTACGCCCTGGGTTTCATCGGGCTGTTTACCGCCGGGGGTCTGACGGGCTTATTTTTGGCGACGTTGGGCGTGGATATTCACGTTCACGACACCTACTTCGTGATCGCGCACTTTCATTACATCATGGTCGGCAGCGCGGTCATGGCGTATCTCGGAGGCCTCCACTTCTGGTGGCCGAAAATGACCGGAAGAAAGTATCCTGAAAATGTCGCGCGGCTCGCCGCCGTGATTATTTTTCTCGGCTTCAACCTGACGTTTTTTCCGCAGTTCGTGCTCGGCTATCTCGGCATGCCGCGCCGCTACCACATTTACCCGCCCGAGTTTCAAGTGCTCAACGTGTTGTCGACAGCCGGCGCATCGATTCTCGCCGTCGGTTACGTGCTGCCGCTCGTCTATCTGATCGGGTCGTTGCGCTACGGCGCAATCGCGGGGATGAACCCTTGGAACGCGCGCGGTTTGGAGTGGCAAACGCCTTCCCCGCCGCCGACCGGCAACTTCGACGTCACGCCCACGGTCGTCGAGAAGGCCTACGCCTATGAAAGCCTAGAGCCCGAGATCCTCTATCCACCGGGGGGGAGGGCCGCCGATGCCTGAAACCGCCGCCGCGCACGCGCATCATTTCGACGATCTCGAACAACAGCACCAGGCCTCGTGGCTCGGCATGTGGGTCTTTCTGGCCAGCGAGATCATGTTCTTCGGCGGCATGTTCCTGGGATACACGATCTATCGCACCGCCTACCCGCAAGCGTTTGCCGACGCGAGCAACCATCTGGACGTCTGGCTCGGAACCGTCAACACCGCGGTGCTGATTTGCAGCAGTTTCACCATGGCCCTGGCGGTGCGCGCGGCTCAACTCGGCCGGCCGAAGCCCGCGATCCTTTTTCTGCTCCTGACGATCGTTCTCGGCGCGGTCTTCCTGGCCATCAAGTTTACCGAGTACTATGCGAAGTTTATCGAGCACCTGGTGCCGGGCGGGGCTTTCGTATATGACGATGCGCTCGCAGCCGCGGCCGAGATTTTTTTCTCGTTTTATTTTGCCATGACCGGCATGCACGCGTTGCACATGCTCATCGGCGTCGGCCTGCTCGCGACGTTGATCGTCAAGACGGCCCGCGGTCGGTTCTCCGCCGATTATTACACGCCCGTCGAACTGATCGGCTTATATTGGCATTTCGTCGATATCGTCTGGATTTTTCTCTTTCCGCTGCTGTATCTGATGGGAAGGCATTTCGGATGAATTCGCGGCATATCGTTTCTGTCGGACTCTACACGGCGATTTTCGGCGCCTTGGTGCTGCTGACGCTGGCCACCGCCGGAGTCGCCTTTGTCGATCTCGGCGGCGAGCTGAACAGCATCGTTGCCCTGACCATCGCGGTCGTTAAGGCGCTATTGGTCATTCTTTTTTTTATGCACGTTCGCTACAGCAGCCGGCTGACCTGGGTCTTCGCCGGCGCGGGCTTCTTCTGGCTGCTGATACTACTGGTGCTCACGATGGCGGATCCGTTGAGCCGGGACTGGCTCGAGGCGGTGATCCAATGACCCCGAATTCCGCAGTTGAACATGAGCGAGGGGCGAACCCTTCGACTGCGCTCAGGACAAGCCTGGAGCGGCGAAGACACCCAGGTGTGCTGTTTCAAGGTCTTTTCCGCCGCTTGGCACAACGCCTTGTTATTCTGACAAAATTTGCAAAGCCGCAAGATCCGTCCTGAGCTCAGGGGTAGAAAAGCATTGTCTTCGTGGCGCAAGGTTTGCCCCTCGCTCACAGCGTCACTTTTCCACTGCGGAATCCGGGGTGACTTTCACCCGGAGCGAGAACGGTATCCGGATGATCCCGGATTGCGCAGTGAAAGTTAATGCACGGAGCCAGGCTCGAGCCTTCCGTAGCGAAGGCAGAGGAGTACTACGAAGTTGATGGTTCCGAGGGCGTGAGCAGCGCCGCGGGAAAATTTCCAAAGAGCGGAGCCAGAGGCAATGCCGGTCGCTGTTTGACCCGGCGCGTCTCGATTTCTTCGCCCGTGAAAATATTTTGCCAGCGGCGCGCGGATCCCTCAGGGAGACGAAGCTTCCCCTTGGCCCAGGCGCCGGCGTCGAAACAAAAACCGTCTTGACCGAGCCACCTACGGGTAAAGCGCGGAACCAGCACCAGCGCGGCGGCGTCACCGTGAGTCCTGACGAAAGCGCAGATCGGCTCGTCGAGCTTTTCGGTAAGCGCCAGCGGGAGATAATCGCCGTCCTGAAAAAGTGCCCGATGGGCGCGGCGGAAATTCAACGCCTTGTAAATGAGATAAAGCTTTAAGGCGCCGTCCTGCCAGCGACGGAGAAGATCTTGCAGCAATGCGGGCCGGTTTTCGATCTCACGTCGCTTGATTTCGCTGAGCCACTCGCGCCGCTTGCCGAAGTCCACCGGGCGCCGGTTATCCGGATCGACGAGATTTAAATCCCAGAGCTCTGTTCCTTGATAAAAATCCGGCACTCCAGGCGCGGTGATTTTAAGCAGCGTCTGCGAGAGAGAATTCAGCATGCCGGCAAAAGCGATGCGGGAATGGAACCGAGTCAGCTCGCTCACAAAGCCATTGTTCGGGTCGGCGACCAAGACCTCCCTCACGAAGGTGTCGACCGCGCGATCGTAGGCCTCGTTCGGGTTCACCCAGCTCGTGTGAACTTTGGCTTCTTGGATTGCCTTGTGCATGTAGGCCGCGATGCGCTCGCGAAATTCGGCAAACTCCTCGGCGGTGGGTGATGCGCCGGGCCAGGTCCCGAGGAGCGTCTGGTAAAGCAGGTACTCATCATTGCAGTCGGGGGCGAGCTCGCCGTCGACCACCGATTTTTTGGCGCCATTGATCTGGCTCCAGCGTAACACCGCGGCGCCCCATTCCGCCGGATTCTCGGAGAGCGCGTTGATGCGGGCGCGCACGTCCTCGCCGCGCTTGGTGTCGTGGGTTGAGGTGGCGAGCATCGAGTGCGGCCAACGCTCTCGGCGCGCGCCGTTTCGGCGGTGAAAGGCCTCGAGAGACAACCCGAACTGTTCGGGGTCGCCGCCCACTTCGTTGAGCGAGATTAAGCGGTTGTAGACGTAAAAGGCCGTGTCTTCCACCGCCTTGGCCATCACCGGTCCGGTGAGCTGCTGTAACTCCATCACGAAATCGATGACATGTTGCCGGTCTTCTTCATGGAATCGCCCGAGGTTTTTAAGCAACAGCGTGTCCCGGATAAAGTCGAAGAGTGTTGCCGCGGTGCGAGGATTGCGCTTCTTGGCCTCCGCCACGGCGGCCTCGATATATTTTTCGTCGCTTTCCGATACCGCGCCCGTCCCCGCGTTGTGGTAAGTGCGATAGACGGAAAGACAGGCGACGACTTCGCGAATCGCAAAGGTGAGGCTGTTGAGCGTGAAGTCCCGATAGTGGCGGTTTCTCTCGGAGATGCGGTCGAGTTGATGGCTTAAAGAGTTGATCTCGCTGGCCAGGGAAACCAGCATGATCATTTTCTTGTTCGCATTGACCAGATTGCGAAAATTCATTTCTTTCCCACTGAAGTCTCTATAGATCCGGTCAAACGCTTCGCGGTTGCCAGACTCGACGAAGATACCATTGACATCGTTCAAAAAGTCGTAACCGGTCGTGCCATAAACGGCCCAATCCTCACGCAGCGGTTCTCCCCTTGATAAAATCTTTTCGGCGACGACGTACAACGGCCAGGGAGGAGCCTGCGTTTTGCTCCCGGCGATACGGGAATCCTGACGAGGTTCGATTCTCTGGGACACATAGCTTTGCTGGATTTGTTGAAAATAAGTCGTGGGATCCCAGAGGCCGTCCGGGTGATCGACGCGCAAGCCGGTGGCTTTCCCCTCTACCAGGAGCCGGAGAATCAGTTGGTGGGTCGCGTAGAAAACCTCGGGTAACTCCGTGCGGATCGCGGCCAGCTCGTTGATGTCGAAAAAGCGCCGGTAATTGATCTCTTCCCCGGCGACCCGCCAGAACGCTACCCGGTAGGGCTGCGCGTCTATCAATGCGTCCAAGAGGTCAAAGCTCCGTGGCTCTCCGACCGTGCCGTTTAACTCCCCAATGGCCAGGTCGATGGCGCTCCTCACGTCAGCGCTTTCCTGGTAAAGAGATGCGATGCGCCGTTTGATGATCTCTTTCTCCCGCCTGCGCTCCTCAAGCTTTTCCGGATCCGCCTCCGTGGGAGCGGGCAGGTAGCTTATGGCGGTGAGAATGCTCTGGAGTTCAAGCACGCGCTCGTGGTCTTTCCCCAGAATCTCGGTCAAGCGGTCGAGGTGGCGTCCGAGGATGGCGCCGTAAGTGCCGGGGGCTATGGGGAGCTTGGTTGCGTAATAGTAAATGAAGAAGGCTCCATCCTCGTAGGTGAGTCGCAACTTACCGTCTTCGAGAACGTTGCCGTATTGGTCCTCGAGGATCGGTAAAAGAACTTTGTTTTCCAGGTGCGGGTTGACCGGCTGCCAATCGATGTCGAAGTACGACGCGTAGCTGGAACTCGAGCCGTTCTCCAGGACGTCCATCCACCAGGCGTTGCTGGTATCTGAAATGCCCATATGGTTGGGCACGATGTCCAAAATCAGCCCCAGGCCGCGTGCGCTAAGCGCCGAGGCAAAAGCCGCGAAATCATCTTCGCTGCCAAGCGCGGGGTCGAGCTGACTATGATCGACGACGTCGTAGCCATGCATGCTGCCGGCGCGCGCTTTAAAAATCGGCGAAGCGTAAACGTCGGAGATGCCGAGATCGTGGAGGTAATCGATCAGCTCCTTGGCGTCGGCGAAGCGGAAATCCTTGTGAAACTGCAGCCGGTAGGTCGCGGTGGGTATGCGCATCGGCGGTCACGAAAATAATTGTACTTGTGCGTCGGCTCGCACCCCGGAAGCGCCTAGGGATTGTCGGTTACCTTAACTCTGAGTTTTCTGCCCAGCGCTTCGAAGGATTCCACCCAAGCTACCGCCGTGTGGCTGCCACGGTCCCTTTGGCGGCGCATGTCTGGATAAACGTTTTCCATTAACCGGTAATAGGTGTTTTGGGTCGCCCACAGCTCCACCGAAAAGGGCAGTATGCCGATCAGATCGACGGCGGCGTTCAGTTGCCCGAGCTCGGTCTCGGTGGGATGAACCACGAGCCTTTTTGCCATGCGTTCGAGGTTTTGACGATAGGTAAATTCCAGGGTCGCGCAGTCGAGGGCTACGCCTTCAACCTTGGCGGTCTCTTGCAGGCTTTTTATCCGTTCGGCATCGATATCCATGCGCTCCAGTGCTCGGCGCAGATAGCCGTTCAGGACGAATTCCGCGGCGGCGTAGAACGCCTTGGGGAGGGGCATCTGCAGGCTGGTGATAAAGCGCATCATCGGCGCGCGATGTTCGTAGATCTGGCGGTACAGGGCCTCCGCTTCTTGGAGGGTGGATGTCAATATCACGTCCAGGACTTTGCGTTGCTCGTCGCGAAACAGCGAGCGCACGGAGTAGTTCGACTCACCAAAGTGTCGATCCATGATCCGAATGACCTCTGCAAAATCCGCGCGCGTGAAGGGTTCCTTGGCCTCTTGGATGAGCGCCTGGTAAGCCTCATCGCCGAGAAATTTACGCACTCCGCCGTTGACGTTGTGGTCGCCCATGTGCAGCACGCCGAAGCTCAACAGCGATGACTCGCGGGTGATTTCCGAGGTCAGCTTGACCCGTCCGACGGCCATCTTTGCCACGCCGGCTTCGAAGATTTGGAAGTCTTCCCGCTCGGCGAGAAAGCAATACATCTTCGCTTGCCCGGGATAGTTTTCGAACAGCATGCTCACGGCATAGTGCGCTCCCACGCGCTGCCAATCCACCATCGCCGGGCGGACGAATCTTTCGTAGATTTGTCGGCCATTCCCGTGTTCTCGGATGTTGCTGTGGGCGGCCGCCACGCGCTCGACGAACTGTTGTTCCAGGGAATCGCCGAACAAATCCTGCGCCAGTTGCACGGCGCGCCCGGCATATTGAATGACCTGAACCGTCTCGATGCCGGAGAGCTCGTCAAAGAACCAACCGCAGCTCGTGTACATGAGCATGGCGTGGCGCTGCATCTCCATCAACTTGAGCGCTTGAATGTTTTCTTCCTCGGTCAACGCGCGTGCCGCTTGACGGGCGAAAAAGGCGTTCACGTTTGCTTCCGCGCGGTAAAGCACTACGTTGATATAATCGTCGCGCGCCGCCCAGGGATTCTTGAACAGTCTCCGTCCCAAGGTTTCAAAGGACGGCGCCGTCGAGTCGCGCAGCCAATCCAGCGCATCGCGCAGCGGTCTGCGCCATTCCTGGTTCCAGCCCGGATGTGCGCCGGAGTTGCAGCCGCAATTGCTCCACCAGCGGTCGATGCCGTGGACGCAGCTCCAGGAAGTTTTTTGGATAATATCGACCTGATGGGTGGGCGGGTGTTTTTCCAAGAACTCGCCGTAATTGGTGAGCTTCGCCAATTGCTTGGTCGTGATGTAATTCAACGCGTAGGCCAAGGCCATGTCGCCGAAACGATGATGGTGCCCGTAGCTCTCGCCGTCGGTGGCGATGTGGACAAGCTGGGGCCAATCGCGCTCTTCGGAAAACGCGCCCATGAGCCGCTCGACAAAGTGTTCGCCGCGGGAAAGAAGCCCTTCGAAGGCGACCGCGCGGGATACCGGACCGTCGTAAAAGAACAGCGCGATTTTCCGCCCCGAGGGCAGGCGCTGATCATAGGCGCGCGTGGGGTCGATGCGGCCGCCGCTAACGTCCTTCCACGCTCGGCCGCCGACCCGGCGCACGCGTCCCGCCTGGTGCGGCGCCAGGATGGTAAATTGGATCCTCAACTCGGCGAGAATCTCCAGCGTCTCCAAATCCACGGCCGTCTCGGGTAGCCACATGCCTTCCGGCGTCCGCCGGAACCGTCGCTCAAAATCCCGAACGCCCCAGAGAATTTGGGTGTGGCGGTCCCGCGCATTGGCGAGCGGTAAAATCATGTGGTTATAGGGTTGGGCCAGCGCCGAGCCATGTCCGGAAAAATTCTTGCAGCTTTTCTTGTCCGCCTCCAGGATCGCTTGATAGACATCCGGAACTTTGAGCTCGAGCCATGACAAAAGGGTCGGCCCGAAATTGAAACTGATCCTGGCGTAGTTATTGACCAGCTCGACGATCCGATCGTCGGCGTCCAAAATGCGCGACACGGAATTGGGCGCGTAGCATTCGGCGGTAATGCGCTCGTTCCAGTCATGGTAGGGGTAGGCCGAGTCTTGAAGCTCGATCGCTTCGAGCCATGGATTCTCGCGCGGCGGCTGATAGAAATGTCCGTGAATGCAAATGTAGCGTTCCATAAAAGGATCGCGCGTGCGCTCCGCTTATCGGCCTCGGCCGCTACCGTCGCCGGCAAAAACTATAACCGATTTAGGCGGCAATGACAGCGTCGTCGCCCCGCCCGCCGCAAACTCCGGCGCCACACGGCTGCCGCCACCTTGCCACCGCGTTTCCGTTGAGTCCAGCGCTTTGCGCCAACGGCCTGCGGGGAGCGGCAAAGAAACCGAGACTTGAGCGGCGTTGAAATTGAAGGCCGAAACAACCTGCTCCGCACCGCTCCAGCGGCGCAGCAGCAGGACCCTTTCGCCGTCGAAACCCGTGACCTCGCAATGCGCTTTGCTCAGCCGGGCGAGCGGAGCCAGCGTCTTTCGCAGACCCATCAGCTCTCGATAAAACTCCCAGAGCGTTCGATGCTTGCCGTCGCGGCGTAGCGGGTGGTTGAGCTTGGCGCGCAGAAACGTCGCTTCATCTTGCGGATCGGGCGGCTCTTCCCGCCAGCCGAAGGCGGCAAATTCGCGGCGCCGGCCCTCGCGCACGGCTTGCACCAGGCCGGGGTCGGTGTGGCTGATGAAATATCGAAACGGTGCTTCCTCGCCATATTCCTCGCCCATAAAGAGCAGCGGGATGAACGGCGATAGGATCACCGCGCCGGCGGCAAGCTTTAACTCTTCGAAGGAAACCAGATGCGCCAGCCGCTCGCCCAGCATACGATTGCCGACCTGGTCGTGGTTTTGCGAGAAAACCACGAAACGTTGCGCGGGAATATCTTTCGTCGAAGTGCCGTGCCGGCGGCGGCGAAAGGACGAAAACTCGCCCGAGTAGACGAAGCCTTCGCGGTAGGCTTTGACGAGTTGGCGAAACTCGCCGTAGTCCTGGTAGTAGCCGGTGCGCTCTCCGGTCAAAACGCCGCGCAGCGCATGATGGAAGTCGTCATTCCACTGGGCGTCCAGCCCGTAACCGCCGAGTTCCCGGCCGCGAATCAGGCGCGAATCGTTGGCCGCGCTCTCGGGGAACAGGTAAATCTGCCGATCAAGCCTTTGGGCTTGGAGATGGACGGCCTCGCCCAGTTCTTCTAAGAAGGGGTAGGGCGAGTGATCCAAAATCGCGTGCACCGCGTCCAGGCGAAGCGCGTCGACGTGCAACTCCGTGATCCAGTACAGCGCGTTCTCGATAAAATAACGCCGCACATGATCGCTCTCCGCGCCGTCGAAGTTCACCGCGGGTCCCCAGGGCGTCTTGTAGCGGTCGGTGAAGTAGGGCCCGAAGTCGCCCAGGAAGTTGCCTTCGGGGCCGAGATGGTTGTAAACCACATCGAGGATCACCGCCAAGCCCAGTTGGTGGCAGGCGTCGACCAAGCGTTTCAAACCGATTGGCCCGCCATAGGAGTTGTGAGCGGCGAAAGGATAAACGCCGTCGTAGCCCCAATTTCTGTTGCCCGGAAATTGCGCCACGGGCATCAGTTCCACGGCGGTAATGCCGAGGTCCTTCAGCTCCGGTAGGAACGGAACAATCGCGTCGAACGTTCCCTCAGGAGTGAAAGTTCCAACGTGAAGCTCATAGATGATGTAATCGCTGAGCGGCAGCCCGGCCCAGATCGAATCGTTCCAGTCGAAAGACGGGTCGATGACCTCGGCGGGGCCATGCACCCCGTCGGGCTGCGATTTCGAAGCGGGATCGGGCCGCTCGCGGCTTCCGTTCAACCGGTAAAAGTATCGCGTTCCGGGAGCCGTGTGATCGGACTCCGTTGTAAAATATCCGTCATCCGAATGGATCAGGGGGACGATTCTTTCAGCGGGCTCGACGATTCTCAGTTCCACCGTCCTGGCTGCCGGCGCCCATAGCTGAAAGAAGCATCGGCCATGACCTAAATAAGACGCGCCCAGGTTGTGTTTCAACGCGTTGCTCCTCGTTGTACCGGTGCACGCCGATGCTGATCCGGGCTACACCTTTCTGTGCTCGTTGGCGGCTCCACCGCGACCCTTCGACGCGAGCCCCAGGCTTGGCCGGGGCTCTTGCTCAGGATTTCGCCTCACCCGCTTGCCCGTGGGGCTCCACAAAGTCATGGCTGATACCGTCCGCCTCTCGGGCCATCCGAATCAGGTGTCGGCGGTCAGGCGTCGGCTCGAAGCCTGAGGAATCACAGCCGGGGTGTCGTCACTCGTTCGCCGCGCGCGATTACGACAATGCCGCTTTCGGAGACGAAGTAGCGTTCTCGGTCTTTGTTAAGGTCATAGCCGATTTCGCTGTTCGGCGGAATGACGTTGGACTTGTCGATGATCGCATGGCGAATCTTGCAGTCCCGTCCGACTTCTACCCAGTCCATTAACACCGAATCTTCGATCTGGCTGTAACTATGAATCCTGACGTTTTGTCCGATGACGCAGTTCTTAACCACGCTGCCGCTGATAATCGTGCCCTCCGCGACGATGGAATTGAGCGCCATGCCCTGGCGGTCATGCCAGTCAAAAACGAATTTAGCCGGCGGGTCGCCGTAGCCGACGGTTCTCAGCGGCCAGCTGCGATTGTATAAATTGAAGGACGGATCGATGGAGCAGAGATCCATGTTGGCTTCATAGTAGGCTTCGATGGTTCCGAGATCGCGCCAGTAGCTGGGCTCCTCGCCTTTTTGCATAGAGGGCACTCGGTTCTTGCGAAAGTCATAGGCGTATGCCCGTTGTTCGTTGATGAGCGCCGGCAGGATATTGCGGCCGAAGTCATGAGCGCTGGATTCCTGTTGGGCATCGGCGACGAGGGCCTGAACCAAAAGCTCGGTGTTGAAAAGGTAATTGCCCATGGAGACCAACGCAAAATCCGATTCACCCGGAATCGGTTTGGGGTGGCGCGGTTTTTCTTCAAAGCCGACGATGCGCCAATCCGCATCGACTTCCATGACCCCGAAGTTTCCGGCCGCCTCCTCGATTCTTACCGGCAGCGCCGCCACCGTAACGTCGGCGCCTTTTTTTTGGTGTTCGTCGATCATTTGCCGGATATTCATGCGGTAGATGTGGTCGGCGCCGAAGACCGCCACCAGTTTGGGATTGTGGCGCTCGATGAGGTAGAGATTCTGGTAAACCGAATCGGCCGTGCCCTGGTACCAATCATCGCCCATGCGCATTTGCGCGGGCACCGAGGTGATGAAATGCTCCCCCAGAAAGTCCGAAGCGCGCCAGCCGCGATCGAGGTGTTCCAGTAAAGATTGCGCTTTGAACTGTGTCAGGACGTAGATCGAGAGGATCCCTGAATTGACGAAATTGGACAGGACGAAGTCGATGATCCGGTAGCGCCCGCCGAAGGGAACCGCTGGCTTGGCGCGGTGCTCCGTCAGCGGGTACAGTCGCTCGCCCCTGCCGCCAGCGAGTACGATGCCGAGAATATACATCATCGCGCCTGTTGCTGCGCCTCCTCAACTTCGAAGTTGCTTATACAAGTTGCTGTAAGCATCCGCTGAGCGCTCCCAGGAAAAATCCTTGCTCATCGCCCGCCGGCGCAGCGCCGTCCAGGCTTTTTGATCGCCGTAAACTCGCAGAGCCCGTTCGATGGCTGCCATCAGGGCTTCAGGCTGATAAGGGCCGAAAACAAAGCCAGTGCCGGTCTCCTGCTCCAGGTCGAAATCTTCGACCGTGTCTTTCAGACCCCCCACCGCCCGCACCACGGGAATAGTACCATATTTCAAACTGAACATCTGGTTCAACCCGCAGGGCTCATAAAGGGACGGCATCAGGAAGATGTCCGCTCCGGCCTCGATCTGGTGCGCCGCCGCTTCGTCGAACCCGACGCGCACGCCGACTTTCGCGGGAAATTGCCTGGCGACGCGTCGAAAGAATTCCTCGTAGCGTTCCTCGCCGCTCCCTAATATAGCCATCTGGAGATCGCGCTCCATCAGTTGGTCGAAAATTTTCTCCACCAGATCAAATCCCTTTTGCGAAGTCAGGCGGGAGACCATCCCTAACAGCGGCGTCCTGTCCCGGGCGGGGAGACCCAGGGCGCGTTGGAGGCCGCGCTTGCAGCTGCCCTTGGCCGTGAGGTCGGACTCGGTATAACGCTCGGCGATTAAGAGATCGCCGGCGGGGTTCCATAGGCCGTAGTCCACGCCGTTTAGAATCCCTACCACATCGCCGGGCCGTCTTTGCAGCACACCCTCCAAGCCGAATCCCTGTTCCGTGCCCAGAATTTCACGCGCGTAGGTCGGGCTCACCGTGGTGATTTTGTCGGCCAAGACCAATGCGCCCTTGAGAAAATTGACGTGGCTATGGAATTCCAGATATTCGGGGCTGAAAAAGCGCTGCTCCAGATTCAATAAAGGCCATTCGGACTCCCCAAAGATTCCCTGAAAGCCGAGATTATGAGCCGTGAAAACGGTTCGCGACGACGCCAGTTCCGGGTACCGGGCGGCCTGGGTTTTCAAAAACACGATGGCCAGGGCCGACTGCCAATCGTGGCAGTGCACGATGTCGACCGGGTTCCGGCGCAGGATTTTCAGGGCGGCGCGGCTAAAAAAGACGAAGCGCTCGGCGTTGTCAGGGTAATCTCCCGCCGAAGTGCCGTAAAGAGAATCCCGGTCGAAATAGCGGTCGGCGCGGACGAAAAAGACTGAAATGTTTTTCCCCAGACCGGCCTTGAGGAACGCGCCTTCTTCATGACGATCCGCGAGCGGGACGGCAAACCGTATCGGTGTTTCTTCTAAGGCGAAGTCGCTTTGCAAGACGCAACGGTAGGCCGGCATGACGACACAGAGTTCGTGGCCGAGGCGTTCCAGCGCTACGGCGAGTGTCCCGGCCACGTCCGCCAAACCGCCGGTCTTGGCGAAGGGCGTTACTTCCGGCGATATCATCGCGATGCGCATGGCGCTTGAGATTAGTTCTTCCGGCTTTACTTATGAAGGAGTACGCACCACAGAGACGCAGCGCCCTGTGGAATTGCAGCCCGGTATTCCACAGGGCAAGAGTTCGCGAAGGGGTTGTTCAAGATGATATCCTCATTCGATTTCCACTCAGCGTACTCAGCGCTTAGCCACTCGGAGGCCTGAAGACCCTCAACTTTCGCTTTTGAGAAACAAAACCGACAACGGCGGCAGAGTCAGCGTCAGAGAATAAGGACGCCCATGGAGCGGAATCGGGACCGCCTCCACCCCGCCGAAATTACCCATGTTGCCGCCGCCGTACTCCCCGGCATCGCTGTTCAATGCCTCGCGCCAATAGCCCCCCCGCGGTGCGCCGACGCGATAACCAAAGCGCGGCACTGAAGTGAAATTGCAAATCGCCAAGATGATGGTGTGGGCCGATCGGCCTTTGCGGATTAAACTGACGACGCTGCTGTCCGCGTCACTGCAATCGATCCACTCGAACCCCGCCGGGTCGCAGTCCTGTTCATATAACGCGGGTTCGCTGCGGTAAAACCGGTTGAGCTCGCGCAACCATTTTTGCAGCCCCGCGTGGGGCCGGGAGT